>Ga0228710_1009192_pt1 | contig 13834 bp, 8 predicted proteins | sample MedpolnodulmetaG_FD_177995 | JGI IMG/M metagenome (GOLD analysis project Ga0228710, IMG submission 177995) | Root nodule microbial communities from Medicago polymorpha collected in Santa Monica, California, United States - pink nodules | ecosystem: Host-associated > Plants > Roots > Nodule...
GGGGTGTTTTCTCTTTTTTTTTTTTTTTTTTTTTTATGTAAAATAAATAATTGTTTTAAATATAAATTCCTTTTTATTTATTATTTTAAAAAAAATCAAAGGTTTGTGACTGCTCCACTACAATCTTTTTTGCATGCTGCCAAATCTCAGGTGTCTGTGACAGACCCTGCAGCCATGAATTTGTGACAGTTAAGAGTTAAGACCACCACAACTCAAGTAACTCATTCTTTTTTTAGAATTATTTGGTTTCCTTCTGCTTTGGTGTTATGGAAGGAGAGAAATATTTGTGTCTTTCAAAATGCGGTTTATTCTCTTTCTGGTATGCTTGAGAAAGTGAAGCTCTATTCTTTTTTATGGCTGAAAGCAAAACAGACGAATTTTAACTACAATTATCATGACTGGTGGAAACACCCAATCCCTTGCATGGGTGTCCACTTGTAATTTTATCTCGTCGGTTTTGGTTGGTGCCTTTATGTCTTAGCACCTTTTCAGTGTAATACTCTTGGGTGATTCTCCCTTTGCACAACTTATGCGGGGTGATCCATTGTTGTTTATAATATATCATTGTAGTTTGTAAAAAAAAAAAAGACCACCACAAATTTATAGCAGGTAAAGCTCTCTCAAACCATCTTTTATTTGATATGGTATTGACTTTTGTGCCGGTTAGTCGGCCACAAATGTTTGTGACAAATAAATAGATGATGAAAACCATCCTTCAAATGTATGTCACAATATAATTATTCGATGAAAAATAACATTTTATATTTTTAATACAAAATTTTTATTTATAGATTTCTTAACCAATGTTCCGAAAACACCGATTAACAAGATCCTAATATATAAATTAACCATCAACATGACTTTTAAAATTATTTGAAATTACTAATATAAAACGAAACAAAAATATTTAGCTCATGGTTTTCTAGTCAATGTTATGGTAAGAATTGTTGAGCTAGTTCTCTTTTTAGATATTTTGTCGCTTAGAATTTTTTTTTATAGCGGTTAAATATCTATTCGATCACATTTTCACCAAAATGGATGGTTAGCAATTGTTCAAGAAAATTGCTGTATACACATTTGCTTAGGCTGAAAAACACATGTAAATTACTCAAATGCCTCTCGGCAATTAACTGCCGAATTATGGAAACTTCGGATAACTGTCGAGGAAACTTCAAACCTGTTTTTTTTTTTTTTTTTTTTACAAAAACCATAAATTGTCATTATTAATATTTATTGATTTTGAATGTTTCAATTATTATTTTGGTACGTTTAAAACAATTGCACTATTATACTTATGCATATATATCTTAATAAGAATAACATTTAAATCAATGTAAAAATTAAGCATTTGAATATTGTTTTGCACATTACTTAAATAAAAATAATAATAAAAAAATCGTTAAAATAATTGTGCACAATGATTTTTTTTTTTATTTAAGTAATTTGCAAAACAATATTCAAATGCTTAATTTATACACTCATTGAAATGTTTTTTGAGGACTTAAATGCTCTTTATTTTTTTGGTCGAGATTTAAATGATATTTATATTAAGATATATATGTATAAGTATAAGTATAATACTTCAATTGTTTGAAACATACCAAAATAGTGATTGAAACATTCAAAATCAATAAATATTAATAATGACAATTTATGGTTTTTGTAAAAAAAAAAACAGGTTAGATGTTTCCTCGGCAGTTAACTGCCGAAGTTTTCCTCGGTAGTTTACTGCCGAAGTTTTCTTCGATACTTAATTGTAGCCGGTTCCATAATTCGGCAGTTAACTGCCGATGGACATAAATAATTTACATGTGTTTTTCAGCCCAAACAAATGTGTATACAACAATTTCATGGTTCAATTCTTGCCCTTATATGTTGTAGGCGTGGCATTTCAAAATCAATGTCTAAAGGTTTAATAGCAGTTTTAACCCTTTAAATATTGGCTTAATTACACTTTTGACCTCTTAAGTTTTTCAAAGGTTTGATTTTGGCCCCCCAAAAAAAACAATTCTTTTCAAGCCCCCTAAATTTACTTTCTGTTGCAATTTTAGCCCCTCATGGCAATTTTAGCCCCCTAAGTTTGCTTTTCTGGCCCCCTAATTTTGAGTCAAAAAGTAAACTTAGGGGGCTAAAATTGCCATGAGGGGCTAAAATTGCAGCAGAAAGTAAACTTAGGGGGCTTAGAAAGAGTTGTTTTTTTAGGGGGCCAAAATCACAACTTTGGGAAACTTAGGGGGCCAAAAGTGTAATTAAGCCTTAAATATTAGAAAGCTGCAATTTTGGCTCCCTAACAAGATAAAATACAATCCAGCTCCCTAAGTACCGCCCCTTTTGCAGTTTTGGTCCCCTAGATCAATTTTAACCAATTCAACGCTGACGTGGACGCCGCATGTGTAATTTTCAATTTAAAAATAAATTAAAATGCCATGTGTGCAATGCTTTAATTAAAAAAAATTAATTAAAAGAAAAGTAATTAAAAAAAAAAAAATTACACACGTGGCATCCATGTCAGCGTTGAACTGGTCAAAATTGGTTTGGAAGGCCAAAATTGCAAAAGGGGCTGTACTTAGGGAGCTGGATTGTATTTTATTTTGTAAGGAGGCCAAAATCGCAACTTCCTGATACTTAGGAGGCCAAAACTGCTATTAAGCCATGTGTAAACCATCACTACCATTCTTATTTACTTCCAAAATCTCCAATTGATTGATGACAAATGACCCTTCAGATAGAACTTTCAATTTCACTTCAGATGGAGATGGATAATAGTTAGGGAGATTGAAAGTATTGAGTGTCTCTTCTTCTATGATTCCCTGCAAAACATATTGAGTAAAGTGTAAGAGGAAACTTATAACACAAAATTGAAACGAAAATCAATTATGCGATCAACATGAAAAGTCATAATTATTTAAGGGATTGGTTATGTAAATTATGGAATAAAATGTTGAGCAATTAAGGAAAGTCTCACTGGGTTGATTCATCACATTGAGTTAAAAGCAACCACACAAAGGATTCCCACCCAAATGAAATCACCACTTTTTCACCAAAAATCTTGAGATATTGGGTTTTGGACCCTCCCACTTCTTCACCAAAAAATTCAAATCCATCCATAATTCAAGTAGAAGAACATAAACAAAGCAGTAACATGATTGCAAGGTATTGGAAGAATGATAAAAAGATCCTAAAGAGTTATATAAAGTAATGAAGAAAAAGCTAAAATTCACACAATCACATATCAAAATCAAAGATTTTCAACCCTAATGTCAAGGATTCGAACTAAACAAAATTTGAGAAGTCAAGGATTGACAAACAATAGAAAAAAAATCATAAAATCCTCAAATTTTGAAACCCTATAACCATAATCAACTTTGATACCACAAAATCAAAATGAATAAAATAACATTAATATCAAAATTAGTTTAGTGATCATACCATTTATTAGTTATGGACGAAATCTGCATTACAATCACATTTTTTAGGAGAAATCGAAGGAAAAAGGGAAAGAAAGGGATGAAAACCGCTGCTTTATGGGTTGAGATCGACGGAATAAGGGGGAAAAGGGTTCAGAATAGTTCAATGTTCAATTTTGGAAAGAAAGAAAAAATGATTAATTGAGTTTTTAAAAAGGGAATTTGGTATTGGATATCAAGCAGTGGAAACAAAATTATATCATGAAAACAACTATTGGCTTAGTGGTCGGCAAAATGCTTGGATGGAACCATAATGTTGCGGGGTCGAAGTTCGTGGTTAACATTTATATATAATTAAGATATTTAGAAAACAACATAGCATCCGCACTCAGTGGTTTTACCTATTGGTTGAAAAGTGAAGAGATAATCCACCCTCTAGCTCTCAAATAAGAAACTCACAATTTTATATTTTTTTAAACATGTGGTCCGATTTATAGTTTTTTTTTAAGATGTTTGTCAAATTTATAGTTAAGATATAAGTAATAATTAATGGCATGAAAGGAAACACAGTCTAATAAAATAGAGATTGTCAAACATAGTGGCTTGAATGACATAAAGTCAATAATATGATGGTGGAATGAAAAAACTAGGATGGTGGGGTGGTGTCAAATGGAGAGGCTATCTTATGGTATTTCAATCTGTATCACCTATAGTTAATCAAGTTTTTCATGTAACGTTGGTCAACCCTTTCTTTGTTTTGACAAATTCTTCTTTTCATAGAAGAAATATGCATATTATCATAATGAAATTGGTAGCTTCCATGATGTTTCTGGCAAACCACAAAGGAAGTAGATGTTATGAATAGTGTGTATTATTGGTCAACCTTTTTGTGTGTGCACCCTTCTGTTTATTATATCAAACAACTACAATATCTTTGTTCATAGCATCTAGTAAGTTTGATCATCATGGAGCATCCAATATCTTCTCCTTTTACCATCACATACACTTATGATGTGTTTCTTAGTTTTCGCGGAGAAGATACTCGTACTGGTTTTACTGGTAATCTTTATAGTGCATTGAGTCAAAGGGGTGTGTTGACTTTCATGGATGATGATGGTCTAAGAAAAGGGGAGGATATTAAGCCTTCACTTCTCAATGCAATACAGAAATCAAGGATGGCCATCATTGTTTTCTCTAGAAACTATGCATCCTCCACATTTTGTTTGAATGAACTTGTTCAAATCCTTGATTGTTTTACAAAAGAAAAGGGTAGGTGGATTTGGCCTATTTTTTATGATGTAGATCCATCAGAGCTAAGACATCAAAGGGGAAGTTATGGAGAAGCATTACAAGAACATGAACAGGGAAGATTCAAGGATGACATTGAACAGGTGCAAAAGTGGAGATTGGCTTTGCACCAAGCAGCTGATTTGGTTGGTTGGCCTTTCAAACATGGGTAACAAATTTTGTTTTGTTGATTTCAAGTGATTTTATTGTTTCATGTTTTGTTGACTTTATTCAATATGTGTATCGAATATGATTAAGTGGAATGCTAGGAAATTGTTTGTTTGTATAAGATATTTTCATGTGCCACACCAAATAAAGGACACTATACTAGCTGTTGTGTGCATAAAGGAAACTTGCCATGAATTTGATGCATTTAATTTCAATGGCAGGGGAGTATATGAGCATGTACTCATAAAAAAGATCACAGATGAGGTTTCCGGTAAGCTTAATCGACCTTTTTTGAAAATTGCTGATTATCCTGTGGGATTGGAAGGTAGAATTCGAAATGTACTGTCGCTTATTGGTTCTGATTTTGGTAACAAAGTCAACATGCTTGGATTTCATGGGATTGGTGGAATAGGAAAGTCAACTCTTGCTCGTGCTATATACAACTTGATAGCAGAACAATTTGACGGTTCATGTTTTCTTGCCAATGTTCGAGAAAAGTCAGGTAGGAACGGTCTAGTGCAGATCCAAGAGACAATGCTGTTAGACTTAGTTGGGGAGAGAAATATCAAGTTGGAAGATGTGAATCAAGGAATTCCAATATTAAAAGCAAGACTTCATCGAAAGAAAGTTTTACTTGTTCTTGATGATGTCGACAAGAAAGACCAATTAGATGCAATTGCTGGAGGATTTGATTGGTTTGGTGTTGGCAGTGTCATCATTGTAACAACAAGGAATAAGCATTTGTAAGATTTTCATGGTGTTAGAAAATTGTACGAGGTTAAAGAATTCAACGATAATGAAGCTCGCAAATTGTTTTGGTGGAATGCTTCAAAAAATAAAGAAGTTGATCCAAGTTACATGGAAATGATGAAGCGTGCAATATATTTTGCCGGTGGACTTCCACTGGCTTTGCAAACAATAGGGTCAAACTTGTTTGGTAAAACATTAGATGAATGGAAATCTGCATTGGAAGCCTATGAAAGAATTCCAAATAGAGATGTTCAGGAAATTCTTAGAATCAGCTATGATGGCTTGGAGGAAAATGAGAAGGAAATTTTTCTCGACATAGCTTGCTTCTTCAAAGGTTGCAGTTTGAAATATGTTACAAATATGATGCATGCTCGTGGTTTTAACCCAGAATATGGTATTAGGGTGTTGACAGAAAAATCTCTTATAAACATTTGGCGATCAAACGGAGAAACTATTGTGACAATGCATGGTTTGATTGAATGCATGGGAAAAGAAATTGTAAGACAGCAATCAACTTGGCCTGAAAAAAGAAATAGGCTGTGGTTTTATGAGGACATTATTCGTGTTGTCGAGAAAAATAAGGTATCTTTTCATTTCTTTCTTTGCATTATCAGTTGAGTTTGAACTATTTTTTGACTCGGAAATTTTTCAATCGACTTATTTGAGCTTATCTAATGTCAATGACATAAACACATGTGAGACTAATTGGGAGTGCTTGGGAAAGAAATCATCATTGGTCCATACACTAATTCAGCTTATTTTCATAAACTCTCCAATATAGCTTATGAAACAATTTATAGTTTATATGAAAATAATTTTGCTTTCTTTTATATATCGTTTTTGTAAATTCCTAGTAAGATCTAACACAACCATTTACATTTTGTGAATTCCTTTGAATTCCTCAATCAAATTCCTGAAATGATTTTCATAAATTGTGGTTCCCTTATGTCTTAAAAGAGAAATGGTAAAATTGAAGCCATGATGTTGGATCTTCCTAAAGATAAAGAAGTTCAATGGAACGAAGAGTTGTTTGGAAAAATGGAAAACCTCATGATGCTTATGAAAAAGAAAGGTAGACCTCTCGGAAGCCCCAAACATCTCCCTAACAGTTTGAGAGTGTTGGAATGGTGGGGATATCCTGCATCTTCTTTGCCATCTAGTTTTCATTCAAAGAATCTTGTCATACTCAACTTGTCATATAGTTACTTTCGATGGGACAAACCACTAGAGGTATGCATATAATTATTAGAGTTTAATTTTGATACACTGTTAGAGTAAAAAGTTTTACACTGTCATATGTGTGACTTTAATGATGTGATGTTTACGATTGGTTGACGATAGATTTTTTTATAAGTGTTTATCCTAATTATTACAGTTGTAGCAGTTTTATTATTTTGGGGAGGGGGGTATATTACAGTTACTAACTATTAATATAAATTGTTTTATTGGCAGAAGTCGAAGGTTATGAGTCAGTTGATCTTGAGAGGTTGCGAGCGTATAAGACAAATACCAGATATGTCTGGTTTCCCAAATTTGAAAGAATTGTGCGTTGATGGTTGCACAAATTTGATTGAGATTCATGATTCTTTTGGATTTCTTGACAAGCTGCTAAGGTTTAGTGCTAAAGGATGCACCAAGCTAAGGAAAGTTCCACGTGGCGTAAAGTTGCCGTCTTTAGAATTTCTTTGCCTTCGAGATTGTAGTAATCTTGTTATTTTTCCAGAAATATTAGGACCAATGGAGAATCTAAAATTTGTTGATTTGGAAGGAACTGCCATTGAAAATCTGCCACTTTCAATGCAAAATCTCCAAGGCCTTCAAAGGTTACACCTTAATAGATGCAAAAGGCTTGAACATATAGCACTAACGAATATTCTTCAAATGTTGCCAAATTCTTTTCCATTCTTGAAAACATTGAGATTAAGAGACTCAAACTTGACAATTCTTCCTGCTTGCATTGAACAATGTCACTTCTTGGAATTAATAGACGTGTGTAATTGCAAGCAGCTTCAAGAAATTATAGGGCTTCCACCGAGCACAAATGACTTCTTGGCATATAACTGTGCATCACTGAAAGTTTCTTGTTCAGCTACAAACATTTTGCAGAGTCGGGTGAGCGTCTTTTGTGTACTTTTATCATTTTAACATAAAGTTGTCATCCAAACTTACCATGCTTTCGTTGAAATGTTTAACAGGCAATTGAATCTGCTTCGGCTACAAGAAAGTTCTTTGTTTTTCCAGGACAAATGATCCCAGAATGGTTTGACCACATTAGCAAGGGAAATACTCTATGTTTCTGGTTTCAAAAAGAGTTACCCTCCATTGCTGTGTGTGCTGTTTTAGGAGTTTTGGATAATATTGATCGTCCTTTCCATGTGAACTTCAATTTTTATCTGAAAATCAATGATATTGAAATACCTTTTCTTTTTGATTTTAACTACATTTTAGAGACAGATCATATATTTATGATAAATTACTTTATCCATTCAATGGATGTGGATACTCAATGCCTGATTTCGGATAACTGGTGGAATGAAGCAGAGATCTTATTTGTAATACCACCAGATTCTGTTTGTTCAGGAACAATCAAATGGACTGGAGTTTATGTAAACCAGAAATTTACTAGAATGGAGGATGTTCGATTTGAAAATCCAAATGCAAATCGACATGCAAATCCACAAGAACAACCACGTCTAAACCGTTTTGATTTTATGGCACCTGTCATGCTTCTAAACCGTTTTGATTTTATGGCGCTTTTCATGCTTCCTTTTTGGGATCAAACTTCGGATGATGTATATAGCAATTTCATTCCAGGAGAATCCTCTCAATCGCTCCTAGACACCAGAATAAATGATGCGATTGAATCTCTAGCTAATGTACATGACAAATTATTTCCAGGAGAATCATCTCAAACACCTCGGAACATGAACATGAGATATGAGGATGATTTGTTTCTGTATTCAACTTGGACCTTTGACATCATCAATAACCAAGGTAAGTTTTCTTTTGGCCCTTCCTCCCTCCCTATTTGTTCAGTTCTACCATATGGCTATTTTGCTTCTTCAAATATTAATAGCTATTAGATTTTTATATTAGATTTAACACATTCTTATAAATCGGCTTATAAGGTGAAAAATGTCTATGTAAAATATTTTCAAGACTTATCTCTACTTTTTCCCAATAATAGCAAAAGCAATGTCACTTCTCTGACAGATTTTCTGTAGATTTGTATACATGAACTCATTGAGAAGTACAACTGTTGTAAATTAAACAACCTTGAGGAATTAGAGAGCCTAGTCTCACCGAAACCAAATGTTGTTTCCATGAACTGATTGATACCTAATGCCCTCCCTTTTCTCTTTCAGCCTATATTTATTATACTACATTGGAGTATGGAAAGATTACTTAAATGTTAACAACACTGCAGAAAACATCTCAGGGTAACATTTAAGTAATCCTTCCGTACTCTAATGTGTTCATGTATACAACGATTGGTTCTTAGCTAACGTTAAGGTAATCCTTCCATACTCCATATGATAAAAACTTCAAAAGATTTTACATTTGACAGTAAGGGTCGTAGTTGATACTGTCGTCATATATATGATAAAAACTTCACTCAAAGAGTTCACTAATTTTAGAAAATTCTTAACATAGTACTAAATCCTCTTTGTCTTTTATTGTTTAATCTGTATTTTTTTTCACGCGATGCAGATAGATGGTCGTGCCTCTTTTGATAGAGTATGTCTTCAGATTTAGCATGTTCCTTTCATGGTGTAGAAACTTCCCAGATTTTGCACATTGCCTAATCTTAATCAATGTCTGATATGATTTTGACCAGATAATGCATCTATTGACCATCAAGCAAATTTTCTAGAAAAATCGTCTCAGGCCCCATATTTTGTTAATATGAAAGATATTCAGGTCCAACATCTTACTTCATCAAGTGGCCAATTAAGAAGAGAACGATATTGAGGAATTAGTTCAACTATGTCGCCAACAATAGTTGATGCATCTCTTAGAAAAAATACAGAAATGATTACTCGAGATGGTGACATAGAAATGGAAGCATTTTATGCTTCTCTTGAATCGACATTGTTTCACGTTCCATCAATAGATCAATAACCATTGCTCCAAGTGAAGAGACCAAGGAAGCATTGAAAATAGTACAAGACTTCATGTACTATTTTTGATGACTCTTAACATCATTGCTTCTCAATCCGAAGTAGACGACTCTTAACAGAGAAATATCTTTGATGAAGGGGAAAAACACCTAATTTGCAACACAAACATGGTTCAGCTAAGGAAAAACATGGTTTAGCTGAATGGTCAATAATTGGAGAAATTTTTGAAAAAATCGTTGCAGAATGATATGTAATAACAATTGTAGTATATAGTTTTTACCAAAATAAGCATTGTAAATATATCCTCTCCTCTCCACTTTATCACACAAAAGGATTATTTGGTTTTATATACAAACATAAGAACTTGTGAGACTTCTTGGTAGAGATTGTAGAAACAATTTATGAGTTCACAAGTTATTTTCAACATCTATAACCTCTTCAAAATAACTTTTGAAAACAACTTATAACTTATATGAAACCTAATTGAGTTTATGTAATCTTTTCTCAATGGAAATTCATATTGAAACCATAAACTACAAAACTGATACATGCCTTGATTAATAATTGGAAGAAATGTGATTTCAGTCTTCAATTTTTCACTTTCAAAATTCCTGTTACATATTTTTCTTATTTTAATTTAGTTTTCTATGTTAGTAATGAATTCATCAAAGGCTATTTACATTAATGCTAGTAATGATTAACCTCTCATGCTAAATTAGAGTGATGTAACACTTAACAACTTCAAAAAAAAATTTGGAATTTAATTTTGATACTTTACATCGTCAATAAATCATAATCAATAATACATGTAACATTAGAAGTAATTATGATTAAAGTTAAATGTTTTAATGATTTGACGATAATGATTCATTGACGGTGTAAAAAACCCTTACAGTGATAGTGAATATCATTAGTCGACAAATAATTCTTTGTAAGAAACGATGTTTGTTCAATAACTTAAAAGACTATTGTAAAAGAAATAAATAATTAGAGGACACAAATATTATTACTCTCTTATTGAAGCTATTGAATTCTAAATATACTGTGTTCCCTTCCATGAGTGGCATGCTTTCATTCAAAACCATTGGAAGCTCTATTTGCAAGCTATCTTTTAATTATGTGGATTAAGAGAAGAAGAAAAAAAATCAATATATTAAAGTACATCAAAAAAGAAGAAAACAGAGAAAAAAATAATAATAATTTATTTTTCCAATTGACTACAATGGAAAAACACTCTTCTTTGACTTGCTAACATTTCTTTGAGATTTGCAAATTCATAGTATTTTTATCATTTGTCGCCATTGAGATGGTTAGAATGAGTTTGTATCACTTTTATGTTTTCTGTTCTTCAAGAAGAGTCCACTAGTGGAAGTTGATATTCATCTGGTTTCAATGCCAAGGAAAATATTAAAGTATTGCTTTCGTTAGTCCTTTTCTTTTTCATCTACTACAAGAATGATCATCAAATTGCAGTTTAGTAATATAATCTGGAAAATTTACCTTTCGTAAGTGTATAGGTCACGGTTTATTCGCACCTTGCTTGAAGTATCCTTAGGAATTTTCTCAGAGAGGTATTTCATGGTCCCCTCAAAGTGGTGGATTTCTGCATCATGACTGCAAGTTAGATGGACCATAATACAGCAAAAGAATGGAATTATAGTATAGTATAAGAAACCATTGTCATGATAATTTTCAATGAATCATGATCGATAAATGTCTTCAAAAAATGTTACAGGCTCTTGCAGAAGTGGAGTAAAGGTCCTCTCTATTTCTCAGAATATTTGAATTGAGAGCTCTATTACTATAGTTTTTGGTAATAAAATTCTTATTATGTCACACCTACAACTATAGTTATATACATACAACATCCTAATTATGATCCTCAAAAGTCAATTGGAGATTCGAGAATAATTACTGGTTTTCACTCAAACTATAGTGAGAGCAAAATCAATTTGTTTCCAGGGGTGAAACTATGGATCATTACGCCTCATTCTATTTATTTAATTAAAACACTACTCAACTTATTTACTTAAACCTCTGTTTTACTAATACGCCTCTATTATCTCATTTTTGCTAAAAATATGCCTTTTCCCTTAATCTCTAATAATCTCCTATTTTTCAACAATTAACTAATTCATCTATTCGCTCAATACCCACAACTTTTATCGAAAACATCAACAGACAATTACTTAATAATACTAATATTACTAATATTAAATAACAATAATATTAATAAATTAATATTAAAAATCGGGGTGTGTTACAGTAGAGGGTTGAATTGAATTCACAATCGGAAGAAAAATAGGACCTTCAAAACAATTGTTCACATAAGCTTAAAATCTCACATACACATTACATCTTTCACAAAAATTGTCTCAATAAAACGATAACATGAGAATAGCAACAAAGAATATTGATGCTTATTTTTTGTGTCTTTGGGGTGTATTGGTATCGACGATGACAGTGACCATAGCAACGAAGAACATTGATGCTTATTTTTTGTTTTAGTATTTACTTTATAGTTTTACTTTTAATACGGATAAATAACATCAATATTCAAGGCTGTTCATTGAACAAATTGTGTGTAGCAGCGTATAGTACAAATTCGTCAGAATTGGAGTCGTGCCATATAGCAGGGCTCTTTTTTTATTTGATATGGTCTAGACTTTTATGCCCGGTTAGGAGGCCGCAAAAAATAATATATAAATTAACCATCAACATGACTTTAAAAATTATTTCAAATTACAAATATAAAACCCAAACAAAAATATTTAGCTCATGGGTTTCTCGTCAAAGTTATGGTAAGATTGGTCGTGCTAGTTCTCTTTTTTGATATTCTGTCGCTAAGAATTTTTTTATAGCGATTAAATATCTCTTCGATCACATTTTCACCAAAATGGCTAGTTAGCAAAGGTTCAATTCCAGCCCTTATATGTTGTAGGCGTGACATTTCAAAATCAATGTCTAAACCATCACAATTATCAATAGCATTCTTATTTGCTTCCAAAATCTCCAATTGATTGATGACAAATGACCCTTCCGTTAGAACTTCCAATTTCACTTCAGATGGAGATGGATAATAGTTAGGGAGATTGAAAGTATTGAGGGTCTCTTCTTCTATGATTCCCTGTGAAACATATTGAGTAATTCATATTAATAGTGTCAAACTAATGTTTTGAATGTTAAAAAATGGCCACACACTTTTTTTGTTTGGGTAGAAAGGTAAAGTGAACGAGGAAACTTGTGGATCAAATTGAAACGATAATTAATTATTGGGACAAACATGAAACCTCATAATTAGTTAAGAATGCTTCAGACACTCTCTTTTCAACATCTTCAATATTCATTTTTTTATTGGATGAAATCATTGTATGACCCACTACTTCGAGTGAAATACATTTCTAAACTGTGAGACCCATTATGATTTAAGCCAATATTTAGAAAAGAGAGTGTTGTTAGCACCACTCATAAAATATTTAGTCAGGAGGGAAAGTCTCACTAGGTTGAATCGACACATTGAGTTAAGAGTCACCACACAAATGAGATCACCACATATTCACCAAAAGCCTTAAGATATTGAGTTTAAGGATCATCTCATTTATATGTTGTTCAAAACTCAACTCTTCAATCCAATGTGACACTTTAACTCATGCTTGAATCAACACAACATCTCTCTCGAGTGTGAGACTCTCTAGTTCTGTGATCAAACACCATGAACCTCTCCCATCAATTTTGAATCGAGCTCTAATACCACTTTTTAGTAGTATTTATTATTTAGCCAAATCTTAGTAATTTTCTAGAATTTTCTATTATTATTTCGTTTTATTTTATTTTGGCCTGCGGGTTTGTTATTTCTTTCATTATATAAGCAAAACTTATGTAGCCCAAGAGACACACTTTTATTCATTAATAATATTCGAGACTTTTCTCTCAATTCTGGTGGATTCCGGAAACCCTTATTTGATAGGTTTGTTGCTTGCAACCCTATTTTCACAAGTTTGTCGCTTGCAAACTTGTTCTTTTCTATCTAGGTTTAGCGCTTGCTAACCCTACGCTTCCGTACTGCGTCAGTTGGTATCAGAGCAGGTTTCTCCTGTTCTT
>Ga0228710_1009193_pt1 | contig 13834 bp, 7 predicted proteins | sample MedpolnodulmetaG_FD_177995 | JGI IMG/M metagenome (GOLD analysis project Ga0228710, IMG submission 177995) | Root nodule microbial communities from Medicago polymorpha collected in Santa Monica, California, United States - pink nodules | ecosystem: Host-associated > Plants > Roots > Nodule...
CAAAAAAAAAAAAAAAAAAAAAAAAAAAAAAAAAAAAAAAAAAAAACCTGGTGAACAGTAACAACAATCATTCACAAAAACTGCACAGTACACAACACATTGAGCCCTATCCACACCCACGCTTGCCACAGTAAATAACATAACATAGAGAAATAGCAAAGGCGGCGATGAGTTCATCGGAAGAATTCTCAGTGGTGGTCCTAGCATCGGATCTCGCCGTTGATGCCCGACCTTTCCTTCTCCATGAACAGCAAGAAGAAGAAGAGAATTGGCACGATTGTTCTCAGTACCTCTCCCCCGACGAAGACTTCTCCGATCTCGAATTCTTACAATTCTTCTCTCTCCAAGGAACTGATAAAAACGGCACTCGCATTCTCCGCATCGTCGGAAAACACTATCCAGGTACTTTCCTCTACTGCAACGTATACTAGCTAGTGCTATATGATACATCTCATTCAGAATTTCAGATTAGAGCTGCGTAATTACTTTGATTCAATATTTATTATTTTTTTATATTTGGGTGTTTTTAAGTTGGATACGTTTGGCTCTATATTTCATTGTGACCAGAAGTGATGAAAAAGTAGTTTATGCATCTGGTTGGATTCACTTGTTTGAGCACATAAGCATTTGTGAGACAGGCTATTAGGGAGAACTTATGAAAACAATTTATGTCATAAGTTGTTTTCAGTTTATTTTCATAAGTTCTCCAAGATAGTTTACGAATATAATTTATTTGAAAAACAACTTAATTTAATTTTATCTTTTGTTTTAGAAATAAGGGCCTGCTTCGATTGGCTCATTTTTTTAGCTTTTGAAAATAGATTATGCAAATAAATAAGGTTTTATGTTAATTCATAAGTTCTCACTAACGAAAACTGTATCTTCATAAACTACCTTGGCAAGCTTATGAATAATACATAAAAGCTTATTTATTTGTATAAGCTCAAAACTAAGTTAATCCAAACGGGCCCATAGTTTATACCTAAGCACTTATCATGGGCTTTTAGTTTTATGTCTGATATGTTGTTGGAGTAAAAACATCAAAGCACAAATTAAATTCACTTCAAACTCAAGTTTAACCGAATTTGTTGTACATAAAGTTCATTTAAGATTATGTTTGACAAAGGCGCCCGATACACGTATATTTGGTTGATGTATATTTGTGATACAGAAACAGTTACTGATGTTATACCACCCTGCATTTTTCTTGTCTCAAGCATGATGAAGTATTGTTATGAATTTGTGTGACATATGAAAGTCCATTTTTCCATCACTAAGAGAGAGGTTTTGCTTTCTTTTTTCACTGACTTTATCTGTATATGAAGTGTGATAGATTGTCTCTTAACTTAACAAATTTCTTGCAAAGAATTCGGTTCGTGTCTGTCTCCATAAATCTTTTGGTTCCCGCTCTGTCTCCTGGTGTATTTTATTGAGTTTTTGGCGGAGTATTAGCTAAGATGATGTTATGTTCTCATGTTTTGAAGCTTGGGTGGTTTCATCATAGAAATGAATTAGTTGATATCCATGTTCTTTTATAAGAAAAACAATTCATTGATATAAAGTTGAGGCTAAACTAAACACAAGATATGTCAAAGTTTAGCAATGTAAAGAAAGACTGAGCTTGGCATCTAAGAGCCAAGCAATACACAACTGAAACATAATCCTTAACTATGCATAGTCTATATTGTTGATCGGACCCCCACGTGAAAGGAACATCCCCACCAAGCCAAAAGAATATTCCTCTAAAGATTACATTGTTTGCAACACAAATAAACATCCCTTAATTTAGGAATCTTGGTTGGTGTTGTGTTTACAGTCCCTCCATTCCTTTTTAGTTGTCGTTCCAGGGTTATTTACGCATACTGAAAAAACTAACAAATTTTGTTACTTTTAATGGGATCATTTGTTTTTTTTCCCTAAAATACCCTGTATTAATATCACATGTAAATTAAATGATTTTTTTCACATTGCTTGGATCGAACTGCATTACAATACTATTTCCACATGCTAATTAATAGTTGTAAATTACAGAAATAAATCTCACTCTTCATGACTATTTCTGCCACCCTCCCCTCTCACCACTCCTGCCATCACTATATTCTGTTTACAAATTTGATAGGAACTGATATCAAAATTAGAAATTTATAGTAATATTACAATATAATCCCAACAAATTCGAGAGTCTTGGTTCTCTCCCTTCCAAGAATTCGAGAGCTTGGTCTCTCCCTACCTATCCTTTACCCCAATCCCTGAATGTCTTTCTTTTCCTCTGCATCTTATCTTATTTATAATACTAACTCCCTATGGCAGTTACATAGAAGTTTAGTAGATAACAATTGTTGAAGACAGCAATTACTGCATACAAGTAACTATTACTGGTTTATAATATATTAAATAAACAGCTAGTATTCTATAAATTCTGCCCTTAGGAGTCCTATTGCTAACAAATTTTCTTACTCTTCTCTCCTTACATGAAGTGTACTGCACTCTGCCAGGGAAAAATGAAAATAAAGAGCAAAATAAGAAAATTGACGTGAAAGAAAATATAAACTTAACCCTTGGCAATATGTATCCACGTTATTTCTTTCCTAGAAGCTGTTCTTTATTAATTCTATCTCTTATGTTGGATACCTTCTTTAAAATGATATGCAGCAACAGTTGTGAGTGCAGAGCGGCTGAAGAGGTATGTATTTCACAAATTATTCAGTGAGTTACCAGATGGGCCATTTTGCATTGTTTATTTGCACAGCACTGTTACGAATGAGGATAATTCTCCTGGGATGACAATCTTGAGGTGGATTTATGAAGATCTTCCAGATGAATTTAAGGACAGGCTTCAAACTTTGTACTTCATCCACCCTGGGCTTCGTTCCAGGCTTGTCATGGCTACTCTTGGCAGGTTTTTCTTGAGTGGAGGGTAAGTCAGTCATTGTTTTCTTAGCAGAAATGTTTAGCGGTGTGTTTTATTTTACAACCTATGTTAAGCATCAAATGAAATTATATGGCTACAAAATGCAATTGCTCCTTTCAGTGTTTATATTTTCATCAATGTAAGTGTCACCCAATGTATAACTTTTTTATGTCCATTTTTTTAATAGTTTTTGGTTCTGTTTGTTTTGATCTTTGTGTAGATTATATTGGAAGATCAAGTATGTAAGCCGCCTTCAGTACCTTTGGGATGATATAAAGAAAGGAGAGATTGAGATACCAGAGTTTGTTCAAAAGCATGATGATATTTTGGAGAACAGGCCACTCACCGATTATGGAATTGAACCCGACCCCTTTCACTTGACTGGGATGCCTTCAGTTGCATACTCATTTGGAAAATATGAAGAGAGATGGGCAGGAAGGGATCATATGTCTGAGTATAAATACCACTGAAACATATTTTGAGTGCCTCTTCTGTACAGAATAGTTAAAATATCATGTATTTGTATTGCAGTCACTTATCTGCAAGATTCTCTATCTGTTGAACTAAAAACTTCCCTGTACGTGACTGCACGTTATGAGAAATTTTTATAAGAATATTAATCTATGAAAGTTCAGAATGTAAGCTTTCATTTGACAATACATCTTTGAATATTCCTTGGTCATGTGCATATAGGGATGGGAATAGGCTAGGCCGAGCTAGGCTTTGCAAGGCCTAAGCCTGGCCTGCCACATTTTTTTGAAGCCTGTGGCCTGTCACAGGCTTACTTTTTAGCCTGAGTCTGACCTTTTGAAAGCCTGATACGGCCTGCGAGCCTGTTTAAAAGCCTATTTCATATGAACATCTTTAAATAAGCAATGTAATCGAAGTTTAAATAGACTAGTGAACTAATAAATCAATTAGATTAAACTCTCTTTTGATAATCAACATGAGTTTTTAAAGAATTTGACTATATATTGTATCATATTTCAATTCTAGTTTATAATAATACATTTGAATATGCAAAAAATACATGTATACTATACTTATAGCTTAAATTACTGTAAAGGTTAACAAATTTTTATTTTATTTTAAAGTATAAAATATAATATAATAATAAATAATATTATTAAATTTATTTAAATAGGTCGGCCTAAGAGGCTTTTTAAATGACCTATGGCCTGGCCTTTTAAGTTAAATAGACTTCTAAAAAAGCTTAGGCCTTCTCTATTTAAAAAAAAGTTTGGCCTGGCCTGACGTAGGCTAGGCCGTAGGCCGGCCTAGCCTAGCCTATTCCCATCCCGTGCATATACATGTATGAATTGCTCCCTCCTTTGGGTATCAGCAGTGTGCTGTGCATGATATCTATTATTAGTGCATATGATCGGGCAATTTACTTTAAATGCTTTTTCTGAACGCTTTTATCTGTGACCTGATATATAGTTTGAGGTATTAACTTTCGATTGAATTACAGCCTTATTATTCTTTTTTCTGAAAACAGTCTGTTAATATGTTGCCGTGCCTAAAATTCGAAGTAAGGGCAACGATGGGCCAGTACATGATGAATAGTCCGGAAGGGTTACTATTATCCTAATTTTATAGCACAGACCCGCTTTTTGGTGATGGCTATTCTCCCAAAATTCAAAGGAAAATTAGTTGGTGTCAATTGGATAGTTGGGCTAATTGTTGTTAAGGAAGAAATCCTTGGTGAAGGGAAAATCTTTAGCTGGAGAGCTTTTGGAAGGGCCTTGAATTGGAATTTCTAGAAAAGTTAATAACAATTTTTTCCTTGCATCACCAACTTTCAGATTGCAACCTTGGAGAACAAGGTTAGATTTTGGTGGTGGTGGTGGTGGTATTGTTAGGATAAAAGACAAAGGAAGAATATTTACGGTCAAATAGGACAGTTGGTTAATCAAAGGGGATTGGTTAGATAGATAAATAGGGTATGTGCGGTTGTGGAAGGTCATTCTGTACATTGATAGTTGGTGGTGAGATGAGAAATTCTCTGAAAAGTGAAAAGCCCTTGAGGAGAAATTCTTCATTTTCTTCGTTAAGTTTCCAGTTTAACACTCAGTCTCTTGATTCTTTTTTTCTTTTTTTAGGGTTGTTTAGTCTCTTGATTCTTTCTATCTTTTCATTTCAATATATATGGGTTTATAAGAAGCTAGATTTAACTATTAAAAAGATATGGTTCAAGGTTAACCATGCAGAACATGAAATATATCTGTATGGCTTGGGAAATGAGCTATGCAGAATATTTTACTATGCGCTTTATTCACGATTTTTGTGATGTTTGTATCGTATTAATCACTCTGATTCATTTTTTCCTTCGTAATTATATGAAAAAAAATATAAAGCAGCTTGGAAAAACCGAGGAGTCATGTTTTATGACAGATATCATAATCAGTGAATAGGCAAATTTAATATTACAACAACGAAATTACAAGGTAAGATAGTAAGTAATAGTGTATACGATTCACTTCTGCTCAAAGCCACTAAAATCAAACCATAACAACATAGAAAGAAGCAGTAACAGTAATTGCTTATATGCTAATATGAATTCTTCTCCAGCATGCCACAGTTGTAGTTCAGCAGCATTCTTCACAAAGCCAGCAGCAGCACAATGCAAAGAGGCTGCACCATCAATAAAAAAAGATTGGTGGTTATGCAAATAAATATGTTTAAAGGCTTTGTGGATTATTTTGAACCAAGTCATTAACCAGTATTATAGTCTATTTGTCAATATATATAAATAGAAGCTTAACAGTTTATGATTTATTGAATTTGTGATTAGTTCATGTTTTAGCTAAACAGTTATTGTAACTATGATTATATTAATCTCTGTGCCTTTCCCTTCAGATGCTTACCATCCCTCAATGAAGCCCCTGTCTCCTTTCTTCTTTGAACTAACAAACAGCTTTCTTTTTGTGGGGGGATCCTGGTCAGTTGGGTATCCTGAAACATGAAACAATGAAAGATGAGTTCCTTATTATCTCCAAATTTACTAGGTTGTGTTTGCCACATCTGCATGCATGCATGTTTGTTTGAGATAGAGAGAGAGATAGAAAGAGATGCATATAAGGGAACCTGGTGGAGGCTGGTTTCTCTGAGTCTCTGGCTTCTGCATTTGGAAGAATGAAAAAGTGAGTTGTGTAAAGGTGGCTGGTTGCACTTGTATCAATCAAGATATATGTGTATGTGCTGAATTATATTGTCATATTAGTCTTCTAGCTGTTGGTATATATACATCATCATGGATTGACCCCACACACATATAAAAATATAATATGGGGTTTAATAAAAAAAAAGTTATATATAATATGGGGTAGAGAGGGTTTTGCATAGTCTTAAAATACCTTGTTTCACATTTTCTCTTATTTGTGAGTATGCTTTTCTTGAAACTACTACCTTAATCTTTTTGATGACAGCAGAAAAAAAGTCAATTTTTTACTAAAAATGAAAAAGAAAACTTTATCTTTTGGAATTCGGTTGGCTATTCCATTCACAAGGCCTTTTATGAACTTAACTTAGCTGGGTGATTATTCTTTTTATAAGTTTTTAAAAATGCTACTTTCTACTTAAACTCCTTCTGTGGAAGCTTTTCTTGTAGCATCTGAATTTTCTCATGTTTTGTTTCATACTTAGATTCCTTCATGAAAACAAAAAAGTAGAGAAGCATGTTGATTGTTGATATTAAATTGAAAGGTGACTAGGATTTTTTTATCTAATAGATTAGGAAGCAAAATAAAACATCACATTTTATTATTCTTCTTTTTACTGTGAATTTGGATCCTTTGCTTAGCACAAGGGACAACAAAAAGCAGCCACAAAAGAAAAAAAGCATCAACAAGTGTTTAATAGAGATGAAATATTGGTTGGATTTTTCAAACAATTCACACCTATTATTAGAGTATCAAACCCACTTAGATGGGTAATCAACTCTTCTGAAGAATATATTCTTCACATCTGTTGGGTTGGGAATAATTTTTACTTTTATAAATAGAATTTTCTTTGGATAGAATAAGATAATAATTAAGCTAAGGTGTTTAGATTAAATTGGTGGAGGGGCCAATTCAGATTGAACGGATTTGACATTAGCATTATGAGATTTAGTGCTATGTTTGACTATTTTCTGCTCTTAATCTGATTATATATGACGCCAGAATCAAGTGACATAATTGTGACAATAACAAAAGTGGGAGATATTTTTCACTTTACAACTGATCTTATATGGGATTTCCGGCTCAAATTATAACATATAACTGCAAAAACTAATCTTTCGAGGCGGGTTCAAAGGCATGGTGACTTCTTAATGCTAATTTGATTGATTTCAAGTATTAGCCTCAATTTTGTCCATAGTGCATGATTTAAGAGGTGGGCAACGTTCATGCAGTGGCCAAAGTTAGAATAGTGATAAGCAGCTAACATTTCTTTGAATTAATTTCTGTCAAACCATCTGATATTCTAAACAAATTATCCAAGAAGTATATATTTTGATCAAATGAATTATTAAATATAATGTAGTTTTTGTCTTCAAAAAAAAATATAATGTAGTTTAAATGTTAGATTAATGGTCTCTATAATTTTTTTTAAGGAAGTCTCTGTAAATATCTAGAATTTATTTTTAACCCTTGTGAAAAATAATCATACTTTTTAGTCTCTTTAACATTTTTAGAAAAAAAATGTTGATGAAAAACTTTTTAGGGACTAAAAAAAATAAAAATGCTGACGAAATTATTAATATTTATAGTAACATTTACTTAATTAACCCTTAAAAATTTTGTATTGTGCCAAAATCAGTTCAACAATCTTGAAAATACTATGGACCAATGGCCTGGATCCTTTTATCAACCGGCCAGAGTGAATAAGATGGTTGCTATTTGCACACCTGATTTTTGTAATGCATCTTCTCCCTTTATTTTTATATCTCATACGATACCCTTTACATTTTTATTTTATTTGTCAAGTAGTTGAGTGGTTAGAAATCATCTTTTCCAAGGTGAATAAGTGGAATGTTTGGGGTTCGAACTCCGGTCTCTGCATACCCTTTACGAAAATTTACATTTAACTTTGTGGAAAAGATTCATTTATAGCAAAATTTTCTAAAAATATATTCTCAATATAATTAATCAAACCGAAATAAAATATATATATATATAGTACTAACTACTAAATAAAAATAATAATTTTGGTGCCCTTAAAATAATGGTGCCCTGGACTACTGCCCCTCCCGCCCTCATGGCCAACCCTATTCGTGAGTTATCATATGGAGAATTGAGGCATCTCCAACCATGTCTTAGAGATAGGAGGTGTAAGAGATCATTTGATATGTGAGTAATACCATTTTGTGTTAACTATTAAGTGAGTGTATTTTCTGTAGAGACAATTTGGAATGAGAATTGTCCTCTATGTATTGATTTTTATGTTTCAGCCGATATGGTTGCTTAATGAAATATTTTCACGTAAAAAAAAAAACAAAGGATATATATACTTGCAGATGTGATCAAAAACAGATATATACTTCAAGATGGGATCAAAAACAGAAAAAAGGCACATTAGCGTAATTGGAAAAGGTGGGGGTGTCATTAGCAGTCTAGCACTGCCCATCAAAGTTCAAACCATCCATAAAGCCCTTGATTGTGTATCCTAAATTTGTCATTCTAGCGGCTGTTGTATGCTGACCGAAGCATGAAGTCTTTTTATTTAGGTGTAAGGGAGAGAAAAATAGGGTTGAAGAAATTTTTTATATTTTTTGAAAGTGCTTTTTTAGAAATAGATAAATTAATTCTTATGATTAATATAATTTTAATTTTAAGAATATGATAACAATATAAATTGAATTTGAAGAATTTATATAAACCTTCATCACAATTTTTGACTTTTCAGGATTTGGTATCATGAAGAAAAATGAACTCTCCAACCTTTTATATCATGAAGAAAAATGAACTCATCCTTTTATTTGTTGAAAACATTTTCTCCAAGACTCATCCTTTTATTGGTTGAAAGATATATGAATTTCATCACTTTATATGAAATTGATTTATAAAGTGTGAGAGTTACATTGATTTTGTCTAATAAAAGAGTGAGTGATATAGAAAGTGTTAAAAACAAAATGTTCTTAGTGTTTCCCTTGTTTGAATTCTATGAACAAAATTTGATGATGATAATGATAGTTAATGAAATGTCTATGTTTGGGAGGGCAAATATGTTCATGCGTCTGCTCTTCTCGTTTCAACTATCAATTTGTAAAGATTGGTGGAGTTGCATTGTAAACTCTCATGGTCATTTCTTTTTGTTGGTGCAATTCATCTCTATCTTAGTTATTCAAGTTTTTTTTTTTAAAAAAAAAAAACTGACTAACCCATCGAAATTGAGATGGAAAAAAAATCGAATCTAAGATAGTATACTTCAAAGTCTCAAGTTAAAATATGTATATGTAAACTTTATTATTATCAATTAATTAGTTTTTTTTTTTGACAAAATTATCAATTAATTAGTTAATTAACCATGTGATATATGTATTAATTTGATGAAAATATATAACTCAACAATATTATTTTTCCGCTGGGAGTAGTATTAATTTTTTTTTTTATTCTTCAAAAAAAAAAACATGATTTTTTTAGTATATCTACCAACCTTAAATCTTTAACTCAAATTATCAACTTTTTTTAACAATATCAGTTAAAATGAAGTATAAGTTATACTCTAATCACAAACAAAAAAAATATCTCGAATGAACTGCTTATCTATGCAGTTTAAAGGATTGACATATCATTCATAAAAAAATTATATATAAAAAAAAAAAATAACAATATAGTACCCCAATTTTTTTCAGATAAATGCTTGATTGTTTCGACCACCTCTTCCATCTTAGGGACTTTCGAACCAAAAATGATTTCAGTTCCAGGCATGAAATTGACACAAAACTGTATGCCAAATAGCAACAATCCATTTGATCTCTTCCCATTATTGGAAAAGAAGCAGAAGCTTTGAAGCAAAATACAATGGTTTTCTGGTAACACTAACACAACATCAAGCCACTTGGATATTTCACTCCAAATACTCCCTGGAAAGTGGCATCTTGCAAATAAATACTCATCAGACTCCCTACCTTTCGAACACCACACACAAGAAAGCTCATGACCTCTGACAAAAATGTCTCTTTTGTATAGATTTACTCTGTTAGGTAACCGGCCTAAAAACATTTGCCAAAGAAAAAAGGGTCACCTTTGACAGTGCCAAACTATCCCATAATTTTGACAAAAGGTCACCCTTACCGGCTGCCAGAGAATGTTTAGTAGAAGAGTTGGAGATTGAGATGTCGAAGAAAGGTGTCCCCAACCCACATATGGTTCCAAAAACTTGTGCTTCCCCTTTCCCTAATTATGCCTTAACTATGTCATAAAACCATTCACTGGATGAGCCACATCCCTTCCCCATGCACGGAACTCAAGTCCCTCCACCATAAGGAGTGATTTGTGGACAAAACCCGAGTAACCGAAGTCGGGTATAGTTAATGGAAGAGGTTAAACTACCATAATGGCAAATTGATGTTCAATCTGATTAAAAGAAGTGTACAAATTTGATGTATCACACACCTCGAATTAAATAAAATTACCTCTTTTTAAGGGAACCTATAAAATATGTATTACACGTCTTTTTTCTATCCATCCTATTTGAAATCCATAATTTCCTTAAGAGTTCGTTTGGAAGGGGGTTTCTGGAGGGTTTGGGATGGAGGACTTTGGTGGGTCAAATATATATTTTAAAGTATATTTGATATTATTTTTTCAAAAAACATAATAAATAATCATATAATATTTCAATTACTTAATTAATTTAAACAAAATTATAATGTATGTAATTTAAAGGAGAAAATAAGTCTTCTCCTTCCATCCTCTTCAAAATCTTCCATCCAAACATACTTTAAAAGAATTAAACTCGACTCGAATCGGTGTAATTATTTATATTTTGTAGTACAAGACTTCAATATCATAAATGCTTGGCATTAATTTTTCTAATTTAAGAGGTTTGTGCTAGGTCAATAATTTTAAAGAAACATGCAGCTTTTTTTATACTAAAACGAAACATGCAGCTATTGCTCCGGATCATGTATAATAACGAGAAATTCTAATATGTGTTTGATCTCTTCCCTTTAAGGATCATCTTTTTATGTGTGTGTGTCCAAACACTTTTGATTTGATCTTGTGATCATGGAATAATTCCTCATATAATAACATACCTTGAAACATAAAATTAATAATATTATAGAGTATCCCCTAGAATCTTCCCTAACCAACATCCGCTGAACTTAGACAAGATCCATATTAATAATTAAATAAATGATTAATAATATAATAAGATTTTAGGTGTAAGTTAATATTTTTGTTTTTGTCCAAAGAGGCCTAAAAAAGGCAAGGGGGACAAGTAGAGGATTATATGGAAGGTGATAGTGCCAATTTTTTAACTTGACATGTGTGGTCACACTCATTGTTGCATTCATGCAAGACAACCATTCAAATTGTCCACAGCCACATGATTTTTATTTGAATAATATATGATAAAAGCTTAGAACTAATTGCCAATGAATTGCTCCAAAGGTCTACATAATGTTAGGAAGAATAAAACATAATAATATATTAGGTGGAAAAACAAAAGAAAATGGACAGCGTATCATCTTTGAATAATATAATATTTACATAAACAAACCTTTTGAAAAATAAACTATCTAGAAAAAAAAAATCTGTTTAAAATTGATGAAACGAATTTTATTTCTTATTTTAAAAAAAATTGATGAAAAATTTAGATATGGTTTAGCTATATTCACAAAAATCATGAAAAGTCTTGTGGTTTAAAATATTCACCAATTGCGTTTTAAAAAAAATTATGAAATCGACATAGAGATTTGAACACACACATACCCTTTATAAAATGAGTCAAATCCTTACTAATTACACCTTTTTTCGTTGGGTGAAATCAACCTTTCTTAATCATATAAAAATAGTACTACACAAAATATAATGAAAATAATTGAGAAAGTGGGGGGTGGGACAAGATGAATTGAAATAATAAAAGGAAGACAATAAATAGGCCGTGGTATTAGCTTCGGATCAGTAAATACAAACTAAGGAGTTGACAGATGAATGAAGAAGAAGGATCCATATATCTTCTCAAAATAAATTTAATTTTGACCTAAAGTCTCCTCCATGCATCCTTTCATTCCAAAAAATAAAAATAAAATTGAACTGATAATTAGATTCTCCTTGTCTCTTATCCCATTCTCCTATGAAACCGCACTTCAAATGGTGACTAGTATTTGATAGGCCTAAAACCAAAAATAAAATAAAAAAAATAAACCCAACCAAACATCAGAGAGCCAAAACAGAAGAAAAAAAATCAGAAGTTCACAAAACAAAGTTATATTTTTTTTTGTTATGATCCACCATGATGAAGCACTTTTCATGGACAAAACCTTCCCCTCGTTAAATTTTCCATCATGGTCCATTAATTGTAATTGAAATAACTTTGAAATTAAATATATAATATTAGTGATGTGATCTATTTAAAATTATTAATTTTTAATTAGGTAACTACTCTTACATGCAAAGGTAGATTAATTAGTAGTCATGACCATGAGAGTGATGATGATACATGGAGTTGTTGATAGCTTCCCTGTGACTATTATCATCATCACCAGAATCCAACCTGGAAGTACTCATTTGAGTATTAGCACCAAGGTTAAGATACACCAACCTTGAATCCATGTTATTGTTGTTGTGGCTATGGTGGTGATCTTCATTCATATTATGACGAGGATACATATTTGTTGCTGAAGAAGGTGTAGCATTATTATTATTACTATTGTTGTTATTTCCTTCTTCCCTTGACATAACAAGAGCTGCAGATTGAACAAGTTCCAAACACAACCTTAGTTTGTTTGGTTCTATGTGAGTTAATCCAGGGACAGCACCTTTGAATAGAAAATCCGAAGTTAGGGTTCTTAGAATGTCCAATGGTGTAACACCATCAACTGTCCTCACATTCGGGTCAGCGTGGTGGTCGAGCAAAACAGCCACCATATCCGGTGAGACCATCTCCGCTGCAATATGTAGCGGAGTTTTACCAGTTGGACCAGCCGGGAAGTTAACATCGGCTGCACCGAGTTCCAATAAGGCTTTCACCACTTCTCTACTGCAATTCTCAACGGCATAAGGTAATGCTAATGCTTCATCAAGGTTTAGGCCTTCTCCCATTACCATGAGTTTCACTAGCTCGACATCTGAGGAGTCGAGGGCTCGTCTCATCCGACGGATTTTCTGGTCTTCAAGGTCAGCTGCCGCGGTGAGATGGTCGTGATGGTGAGGATGGTGGTGATGAGGCATTAAGGAGCGGCGTGATAAGGAGGTTTTGATGCGAAGCTCTTCGATTTTGGCTATGATATCAATAGGGAGGTGTTTTGCAAGTACTTCTGGGGGAAGACCGGATTTTGCTACAAGATGGGAACATGTGGTCCATAGTTGGTGCATGTCTTGTTTTCTTGATGCTAGGAGCACTTTCATTACATCTTCAATCGAGGCTTTTTCCACCATGCTCGCTAGTTGTTTCTGTTGCAAAAAACAAAACAATGAGTACTAATCAAGAGTTTTGGTGTTCAAACTCTACAGACTAACATGATCCACTAATTTATTGACATACTTCCTATAAAATATTTCCTCTACAAAATGCATTTACCACCATTCTTTCATTCCAAGCAATTAGGTTTTACATGGACATAGAAATCATATATAATAGCATTATTGCAATTGATTTAATGTACACACAAAATTAAAATTGTGTTACATATAGATAGTTTAGATTGTAATGGCAGTTTTTTTTTTTTTTTTTAAAAAAAAAAAAAAAAAAAAAATATAAAAATAGGGAAAA
>Ga0228710_1009195_pt1 | contig 13830 bp, 13 predicted proteins | sample MedpolnodulmetaG_FD_177995 | JGI IMG/M metagenome (GOLD analysis project Ga0228710, IMG submission 177995) | Root nodule microbial communities from Medicago polymorpha collected in Santa Monica, California, United States - pink nodules | ecosystem: Host-associated > Plants > Roots > Nodule...
GGACTTTATTATTTTGAAACAAAACAAAATCAATAAAGAAATGCCTTATTATTTATATATTCACAATATATATTTATATCAATATCATGATACAAAGCCAAACCCAATCAATATAGATTGGCTATTAAGGCTTACTCCAACAATCTCCCACTAGCACTAAAAGCCAATCAAATATTAACTCAATATCTATTGGTCAAGTGTTAGTATCAATCACACTATGGGCAAGATACTCTACTAGCAGATAAGGAACTCTTTCCTATGTTGGTAGGTTATACTTCTTTCAATTTCCACTTTCGATCTTCTATCGAAAAGGAATTGAAGTGTCAAAGTATACATTTGGATCATTGGCGAGATCAAGTTTTCATTGCTCGCAAGATTTAAACCAATTTTACCTCAGACGAGATCAATGAAATCCGCAATTCAAGAAACACATGTTTTCACTCAGTTATGAGCTAAACAATCCAAATCATATATATTTGACATCTGTAATAGAAACAACAACTATTTGAAGCTTGTACTTTTACAAATTTCATAATTGATATCCTAGCATAACATTTTTTTTCCAAATTACGATATGGATATACTGTACACCGATATGAACGTCAACATCATTGTAACTCATTTACAATGTTTCTTTCATCCGTGTTCAAGAAACAATCCATAGTCCTTTAAGACATCCAAGGATATTCTTGAAGGTATTCTAGTGTCGAACACTATAATCAATTTTGGTACATATTGAAAATAATTTTCTAACCATGTCTTACATGTGTAGATAAATTATTTTGGTGACTAGTATGTCATCCACATACTCCACCAAACTAATATCAATGCTCCCACTAATCTCTTTATGTGCACAAGATTTCTTTATTAATAAAAGTTTTCATAAAACTTCATTAATAAAATAAAAAAATAAAAATTCAACTTTGAGAAGTTTTCTCTAATTCATAAATGAATTTTATAATACATCTACCTTTCTAGTATCCTTTAGATTAACGAACCCTGAGTCGGAGAGAAAGACCATCGAACTCATCGGCGATGGCAACGAAGCGGACAAGATAGTCGCCTTGTCCGTGGAACATTTGGGCGATTTCCCAAACAACGTGGAAATCACCCCCTACTCATGCACCTGGGAACAGTTCCCCTCCACCAACGTCATCACGGGAGGAACGCTGAACATCTCCGTAGGAAGCATGAAGAGAAAGTTCGAAGAGCTCATGAGCGTCAACTTGTTGGCCCCCTCCAACCTCAGAGGAAGGCCACCTTTGGCGTTCTACGACTCAGAACTATCCGGTGGAGCTTCAAATTCAACCATTCCTTTGCTTTTGCAAGCATCGATGGCCAACACTGATGTCCGTCGAGTCCTGATTGACACAGGGGCCTCATGCGACATCATGTACACCGGCTTGTTCAAAACTCTTCAACTTACGGAGAAAAACCTTTCTCCCTATGTTAGAAACGAACTCTACGGCTTCAACGGTTCGTCTAGTCAACCTTGGGGCTACGTAGAACTACTAGTCACCTTCGGAGAAAAGGAGGCCAAGAAAACAATAAAGATCCTGTTCTTGGTGATCGACTGTCCTTCTCTCTATAACTGCATTATAGGGAGAACCGGACTTGCCCAACTGGGCGCTGCATGTTCAACCGCTCATATGAAGTTGAAGTACCATGCAAAAGATGATATCATCGTCTCTCTGAATGGAGACATCGAAGCTGCAAGAAGATGTTTCTTCAGGCAAACAAATCCAAGAATCGGTTTCCCAATCCAGCAAAGCTACTGAAGACAAAGGGAAAGCTGCTGCGAGCTCTCTGGATGCCAACTTGGTCGAACTTGACCCCAGGTTCACCAAGGAAGACCTCAAAGAACAGAAGAGGGAAAAGAAGGATCCGCTCAACGCGGAACTTCTTAGACTTGTTCCTGATGGGGAATTCGAGCTGGTTCCTTACGGAAACGACCCCTCGAAAAACTTCAAGATCGACAAGGATCTTTCTAAACTTGTCAAAGCAAAGCTGACTGTAACAGCCCGATTTTCGCTAGATTTGATTTTTAATTGTTTTAATATGTGTTTATTTGTGCTTATATGTGATTAATTGCCTATATGTGTATGGTTGAAATTAGTGGATTTTGGTGTTAGAAGGGTATTTTAGTCTTTTTGGACTCAAGGGTATTTTGGTCGTTTTGGGAGTAAGGGTAATTTAGTAATTTTATGGTAAGGATTATTTTAATGCTTAAGTGAGAGCCGTTGTTATTTTATTAAGTTACTACTGGGTTGTAGTAATTTATTGGCTAAAGTGCACTTTTCCACCCTTAACTTTCAAAAACTTGCAATTTTGACCCCCTATGTGTAAAAACTACAATTTTGGCCCTTTAAGATTTAGCCCCTTTGCACCTTTGGTCCTTTTGGCCAATTTTGACCAAGTCAACGCATGCGTGGCATGGCACGTGTGTAAATAATGAATTAAAAATATAAAAAATGTCTCATAATCATTTTATAAATCAAAAAAATTAAAACAGATATTAAAAAGTAAAAAAAATCAGAAAAAATTAAAAATAAAACCATGTTGTTCCTTGTTCTTTGTTCTTACGCTGTTGCTTTGTCTTTCGATTCCAGAAACAACACATAGAATCTTAAAGATCAAAACATATCTATTACAAACTAAGCTTAAAATCTATTTCTCATGTTGCTTCCCATGTTCTCTCACACTCAGATCTACACAATACCCAATCGATCGAATCCCAACAACTTCATACCTTCACACCAACAACTTCTCACGTTGATTCAACCTGGGTTGGAATCAGCAATCAGAGTCCATGATTGAAAGAAACTTAAAAAAAAACATTTTCCCTTAAACCCACGATTTCTCCCCCAAATTGGATCCATTCGATTTTCTTCAGGTTTCCAGCGGAGGAATTGGATACGGATTGATAAATGGGTTGGTTTGTTTGAAACTCAAAATCAAAATCAATTCGGTTTCCATTTTGTTTTCTTGGTTTGTTGAAGATGGTGACAATAGTGATGAGTTGGATGAACATACTGTTGGGATTTTGCAGGAAGCGAATGAGTTGGATTGAGATTTTGCTTGTGCTTGATTTTTGCGGAGGGACGAAGAAGGAAGTCGAGGAAGAAAATGAGATTTTTTTATAATTTTTATAATTTTATAAATTCAATTTCTGGGTTTGGACCGTAAGAGATGAGGAATGATGAATATGTATTGTTTTGGGTTTTATTTTTAATTTTTTTTTCTAATTTTTTTAATTTTTAATATCTTTTTTAATTATTTTGATTTATAAAATGATTATGAGACATTTTTTATTTTTTTAATTCATTATTTACACACGTGGCATGCTACACATGCGTTGACTTGGTCAAAATTGACCAAAAGGACCAAATGTGCAAAGGGCTAAATCTTAAAGGGCCAAAATTGTAGTTTTTGCATATAGGGGGCCAAAATTGCAAGTTTTTGAAAGTTAAGGGTGGAAAAGTGCACTTTAGCCTAATTTATTTTATAACAGGTAAGTGATCGTCGTCGTCGTCGTCGTCGTCGTCGTCGTTGTTGTTGTTGTTGTTGTTGTTGTTATTTTTAATTGTTAGTAAATAGAAAATTTGGGAGTTAGTTTATAAGTGTGGTGAGCCCATTAAGAAATTAAGGAGGTTAAGCCTAATTGTGTAAGAACTATATAAGCATTAGTCATTAAAGAACATAGGGTTACACAACCATTTCATAAGCTTTGGAAGAGGTAGAGAGAGAAAGGGGCAAGAGGAAGAGAAGAGGGTTGTAGAGAAAGGCTTGAAGAACCAAGGGGAGCTAGGGATTCTAGGAGCTTAATTGAAGCTTTTGCTATGATTATTGCTTATTGAGGTAAGGGGGTTAGATTTCATTTAAATCTCTTAGTGGTAATCTTTCCTCGAATTCCTTGCATAAGTGCTTAATTGGATAAGTGATTATTGTGATCTTAGTTGTTGAAATTTGTGCTCTAGTGTTAGTGATATATTTGTGTGGATATGAAATTGTTCATAATTGTAGTGTTGATGATGAAATTGCATGTTCATAATATGAGAAAATGGGTATATTGTGAATTGTGCTCTAATTGTTGAATTGTGCTATGTTGTTGTTGATTTGTGGTGGAATTCATGTTTGATTGATGTTGTTGTTGCTATGAGATAATGTTGTTGATGATTCATAACTTGGGTGTTCATAATTATGGTTTGTGAAGTGAATTAAGTTGTTGTTGTTGGTTTTGTGGAAATGGGTTGATTTGGTGCATCATGTTAAAATGGCAATTGTTTTCATGCTTAATATGTTTTTGAAAGCCCTTTTGAGTTCATGAACCTATAAACAACCTTTGGGAACGAATTTGGGTATTGGGAGATCAAAATTGGGGATTTTGGGTGAAAAGGGGTTGGAACCCGAAAGTTTTCTGCATAACTGATGACTGTTCACTTAAGCGAACAGTAAGCGAGCTGTAAGCGAACAACCACAGAAAGTTTCTGGAACTCGGCCGCTCAAGCCAACGGAAAGCGAACGGTAAGCGAACAGCTACTGCAAGCTACTGGAACTTGGTCGCTTAAGCGAACAGGTCGCCGCTTAAGCAAACGAGCCCAGTTACAACATCTTTTGATTTTCATTCCGGGCTTCCAAGGACCAATCTGAACTTTGTAAAACAGTTCTCAACTTGTTTAATTACTGTTTATGCTCTTAAACCTACTGGAACATCTCATAGATGGGATTGAACTTGATCTTGTGATTTTGAACTTAACTTTTGAAAATTGTCCAATAACATCAATTTTTCCGAAACTTGTTTTTCCCAAGGAAATGAAGTAGGGTTAAGGTTGTATACTGATTATATGATTTGTAAAAATGGTTACGATTGGTTTCATTGAGTTGTAACTTGTTTTGCTTTGAAAATGGAATTCTTTTGGAAAAATGATAAAGAGAGAGACGAACTTGTGATTTTGATGATTTTGTCGAATTAGCCGATGAAACACACATGTATACTATACTGCACTCATATGTGATCTAAGTGTATACATAGTTGAGGCATTGGACCTTGTTTAGTTGGTTTTGATTTATTTGTTTCAATTATTTTAAAGTTTTAAAATGAGAGACGAACCTTGTCGAAAATGGTCTTTAAGGCCGAGTACCTTGAAAATCCTTCGTGAATAGCTTCATATGATTAAATGAGGGTATGTGAATGATTGTTAGGTGTTGAAAATGATGTTTATCATAAAGTGCTGTATTTTCTCGTTTACTTGGATTGTGAGAAAGTGTATGAAGTCGTGGAGCTATATTATATAGTTGATGTCGATATATATATATATATATATATATATATATGATGAAGACTCTTATTTGAAATGTCAATTGTTGATTGTGTGGACGTAAATACTTGATAATGCAATTGTTGTTGAAGTTGATCAATGTAAATGGAGGTGTACTTTTACATTGTTGTTGGTGGATGTATATGTTGAAAGTCTTGCATTATTGGGTCTTTGCTTGTATGTCCATGCATCATAAATCATATTGAGTCATATGAGAAAAGTAAAAGGAGGTGTACTTTTACATAGTTGAATCGTAAGAGGAGGTGTACTCTTACATGAGATGTTTGGTTGGCATCTAGTTATCGGTGATATGGTACCACAGGCATATATGTGTCGTATATAGGCGCATATCATATTGGCATGAGTCTTAAGTGATGTATGTGAATGATGGTTGTTGTTGGTGAGTGTGTTTGATGAATATATACTCGTGACATTATAATTGTTGTGTGTATATGCATATGAAAGTTAATTGCTCCTGATAATTGATTGAGACTTAATTTGATTCATTTATGTTAAATAGTTTATGTTGATTATGATTGATGTGAAGCTTAGCCCTAGTGGTTTTGACCGCCTACCTGTTTGTATGAATGGGTAGACGGAGTGCAGGAGTAGTTTGCTTTTGGTGAATGCTTGGATAGCGGGAGCTAATCTCCGTTATCATTTCTTGAATTCTTAGATTAGGCTCTGATTAGGACGTCGGTCTCTATGTTTTTGTTGGATTTATTTGTTATTGAGATTTGACCCATATGTCGGGATTTGGAGATTTTATATGACGATGTGTATTGATCTCATGGTATGTATACTTTGGAGATGTATGATTTATATCTGCTGCGACTGTTGAGAATTTATATATGCATGCATGTTGTTTGAATTCTATTGATAATGTAGCGTCTATTTCTTGAATATATGCTTTATTCGCGTGTTTTATCGCTTTAATAGAAATAGGGGGTTACAAGTTGGTATCAGAGCCGTGGTCAGTCTTGTCCGGGCTAGTATTTGTTGAATGTCCTGTTTGTACATGAATGATATTGGATTACCTTTGGTACTTGTTTTGTTGTGCTGTTGTTCTTATCTGTTGGTTTGGTTTGTGTTGAAGTGAGATGGCTGGAGGCAGAGATGATGCGGCGATTGCACAGGCTTTGGCTGCAATGGCCCAGGTTTTGGCTCAGTCTAATGAGCAGGCGGCGATTGGTCGTCGAAATGAGGGAGAAGCTGAGGAGCGGAGGCTCGATCGTTTCTTGCGAAACAATCCTCCAACGTTCAAGAGAAGGTTTGACCCGGAGGGAGCTCAGACATGGGTGCAAGGCATGGAGAGGATCTTCCGTGCTATGGTGACTGGTGATGATCAGAAGGTTAGGTTGGCTACCCACATGCTTGCTGAGGAGGCTGAGTATTCGTGGACCAATGCTAAAGGGAGACTTGAGACCGGTGAAGAGGTCGTGACTTGGGCAAGGTTCAAGACTGAGTTTTTGAGGAAGTATTTTCCTGAGGATTTGAGGACTAGGAAGGAAGTGGAGTTCTTGAACTTGAAGCAAGGGAGTTCGTCTACGGCTGAGCATGCTGCTAAGTTTGAGGAGCTTTCGAGGTTTTGTCCGTACATTAATGCTGAGGATGCCATGATTTCGTAATGTGTGAAGTTTGAAAGTGGGCATAGGCCGAATATCTATCAGTATATGTTTGTTCAAGAGATTAGAGATTTTGATACTTTGGTGCACAAGTGTCGCATGTTTGATGACGCTGGAAGGGCTAGAGCTAACCATTACAAGACTCAACATGATAAGAAAGGAAAAAGTCATGGATTTGGGAAACCGTATAACAAGGACAAAGGAAAGAAGAAAGAAGCTGGTGGAGGCTCTAAATCGAATGCGGCTGATGTCAGGTTCTTTAAGTGTGGCAAGTTGGGTCATTTTGCTAATGATTGCAAGAAGGGCGATAGTTGCTCCATGTGTGGGAAAGCGGGTCACAAGGCATTTGAGTGTACGAATGTCGAGAAGGAGGTTACTTGTTACAATTGTGGTGAGAAGGGTCATATCAGTACTAAGTGTACCAGGTCGAAGAAGGCGGCGGGAAAGGTGTCTGCATTGAATGTGGAAGAAGTGGAGCAGCCGGATAATCTCATCCGAGGTATGTGTTTTATCAATAATACTCCTTTGATTGCAATTATTGATACGGGTGCTAGTCATGATTTTATCTCGGCTAGTTGTGTTGAGCGTTTGAATTTGGTTGTAACTCTGTTGTTGCGAGGGATGGTCATAGACACCCCGACTAGTGGTTAGGTGACTACTTCCTTGGTGTGTGCTAAGTGTCCAATTAATTTTGGTGATGTTGATTTCGAGTTGGATCTTGTGTGTCTTCCTTTGAAGCATATGGATGTGATTTTTGGTATGGATTGGATGTTGTCTTTTGGTGTCAGCATTAACTGTTTAACCAAGAGCATAACATTTTCGAAGCCGGTAGACGAGTTAGGTGGGAAGTTCTTGACTGTAGAGCAAGTGAAGAAGTCTTTGGACGGTGAAGCTTGTGTGTTCATGATGTTTGCATCGTTGAAGGAAAGTAGTGAGAGAGGAATTGGTGATTTGCCGGTAGTGCAAGAGTTTCCAGAAGTTTTCCCGGATGACATTACCGAATTACCGCCGGAGAGGGAAGTCGAGTTTGCGATTGATTTGGTACCAGGAACGAGTCCTATTTCAATGGCGTTGTATCAGATGTCTGCATCAGAGTTGGGTGAGTTAAAAAATCAGTTGGAAGAGTTACTCGAGAAGCAGTTTATCAGGCCGAGTGTTCCTCCGTGGGGTTCTCCAGTGTTGTTGGTTAAGAAGAAGGATGGAAGCATGAGGTTGTGTGTGGATTATCGGCAGTTGAACAAGGTGACGATTAAGAATCGGTATCCGCTTCCAAGAATTTATGATTTGATGCACCAGCTGGTTGGTGCGGAAGTGTTCAGTAAGATTGATTTGAGATCGGGATATCATCAAATTAGAGTGAAGGCAGAAGATATATCCAAAACCGCATTCCGAATAAGGTATGGACACTATGAGTATTTTGTGATGCCATTTGGAGTATCCAATGCGCCAGGTGTCTTCATGGAATATATGAATAGAATATTTCATCCCTTCTTGGACCTTTTTGTGGTGGTGTTTATAGATGATATTTTGGTGTATTCGAAGTCAAAGGAGGAGCATGCCGAACATTTGAGGATTGTGTTGCGCGTCTTGAAGGAGAATTAGTTATGTGCTAAGTTGTCTAAATGTGAGTTTTGGTTGCGGGAAGTGAGTTTCCTTGGTCATGTGATTTCGAAAGGTGGTATTGCCGTGGATCCGTCGAAGGTTGATGCAGTGTTGCAGTGGGAATCACCTAAGTCTGTTTTTGAGGTTAGAAGCTTTCTTGGATTGGCAGGTTATTATCGAAGGTTCATTGATGGATTCTCTAAGTTGGCGTTGCCATTAACGTAGTTGACTCAGAAAGGACAAGCTTATGTCTGGGATGCTAAGTGTGAGAAGAGTTTCCAAGAGTTGAAGAAGAGGTTGACTTCAGCCCCAATGTTGATATTGCCGAATCTGAAGGAGTCTTTTGTTGTGTATTGTGATGCTTCTAAGATGGGTCTTGGTGGTGCGCTTATGCATAATCGTCAAGTTGTAGCTTATGCGTCGAGGAAGTTGAAAGTGCATGAGAAGAACTATCCGACTCATGATTTGGAATTGGCGGGGCCGTGGTGTATGTGTTGAAGATTTGGAGGCACCATCTGTATGGTTCTAAGTTTGAAGTGTTTAGTGACCACAAGAGTTTGAAGTACTTGTTTGATCAGAAAGAGTTGAATATGAGGCAAAGAAGATGGTTGGAGTATCTTAAGGATTTCGACTTTCAATTGAGTTATCATCCTAGAAAGGCTAATGTTGTTACTGATGCCTTGAGTAGGAAGACTTTGCATATGTCTGCTTTGATGGTTAAAGAGTTAGAGTTGATTGAACTATTTCGAGACTTGAGTTTGGTTAGTGAGCTGACGCCGGATGGTGTGAGGTTAGGGATGTTGAAGCTGACAAGTAATATTTTGGAAGAGATTAAGAATGGTTAGAAGGAAGATTTGGAACTTGTGGATCGAGTGGTGTTGGTTAATCAAGGTAAAGGTGGGGACTTTAAATTGCATGAGAACGGTGTTTTGATGTTTCGTGATCGGATTTGTGTACCGGATGTGCTTTGGCTTAAGAGACAGATTTTGGACGAAGGCCATAGAAGTAGTTTGAGTATTCATCAGGAGCGACGAAGATGTATCAGGATTTGAAGAGGTTGTTTTGGTGGCCTAGAATGAAAAAGGAGATTGCAGAGTTTGTTTATGCTTGCTTGGTTTGTCAGAAGTCGAAGATTGAACATCAGAAACCGTCGGGTTTGATGCAACCAATGTTTGTGCCAGAATGGAAGTGGGATAGTATGTCTATGGACTTTGTTGGAGCATTGTCGAAGACTGTGAACGGTTCTAATTCGATTTGGGTGATTGTTGATCGGTTGACGAAGTCGACACATTTTGTTCCTATCAAGACCGGTATGTCTGTGGCGAAGTTGGCTGAGATCTACATTGAGCAGATTGTTAGGTTGCATGGTATTCCTTCTAGTATTGTGTCGGATCGGGATCCGAGGTTTACTTTTAAATTTTGGGAAGGTTTGCAAACTGCTTTGGGAACTAAGTTGAGGTTGAGTTCTACTTATCATCCCCAGACTGATTGGCAAACAGAGAGGACTATTCAGAGTTTGTTAGATTTGTTAAGAGCTTGTGTTTTGGAGCAAGGTGTCAGTTGGGTCGAATGTTTACCGTTGATTGAGTTTACTTACAACAATAGTTTTCATTCTAGTATCGGTATGGCACCGTTTGAGGCTTTGTATGGTCGGAGGTGTAGAATGTCGTTGTGTTGGTTTGAATCAGGTGAAAGTGCTTTGTTAGGACCAGATGTCGTGCAAGAGACTACGACAAAAGTTAAGATGATTCAAGGGAAGATGAGAGCGTCTCAGAGTAGGCAGGAGAGTTATCATGATAAGAGGAGGAAGGACATTGAGTTTCAGGCTGGTGATCATATTTTTTTGAGAGTGAATCCTGTAACTGGTGTTGGTCGTGCTTTGAAGTGTCGGAAGTTGACTTCTCGTTTTGTTGGACCGTTTGAGATTATTGAGAAGGTTGGGGTCGTAGCATATCGGATTGCGTTACCACCGTCTTTGTCGAATTTACATGATGTGTTTCATGTGTCTCAGTTGAGGAAGTATGTTTACGATGCGTTCCATGTGATTCAAGTGGATGATTTCGAAGTAAGGGATAATTTGTCCGTTGAGACTAGGCCAGTTAGGATTGAGGATCGCAAAATGAAGCGGTTGCGTGGCAAAGAGATCGTTTTGGTGAAAGTGATTTGGGTTGGATTGACTGGTAAGTGTGCGACTTGGAAATTGGAGAATAGGATGACGGTTTCGTATCCGGAGTTGTTTCCTTCAGGTAATTTTCGAGGGCGAAAATTCTTTTTAGGGGGGAGAGTTGTAACAGACTGATTTTCGCTAGATTTGATTTTTAATTGTTTTAATATGTGTTTATTTGTGCTTATATGTGATTAATTGCCTCTGTGTATTTTGGTTGAAATTAGTGGATTTCGGTGTTAGAAGGGTATTATAGTCATTTTGAACTCGGGGGTATTTTGGTCATTTTGGGAGTAAGGGTAATTTAGTAATTTTACGGTAAGGATTATTTTAATGCTTAAGTGAGAGCCGTTGTTATTTTATTAATTTACTAGTGGGTTGTAGTAATTTATTTTATAACCGGTAAGTGATCGTTATTATTATTATTTTTAACTGTTAGTAAATAGAAAGTTTGAGAGTTAGTTTATAAGTGTGGTGAGCCCATTAAGAAATTAAGGAGGTTAAGCCCAATTGTGTAAGAACTATATAAGCATTAGTCATTAAAGAAAATAGGGTTACACAACCATTTCATAAGCTTTGGAAGAGGTAGAGAGAGAAAGGGGCAAGAGGAAGAGAAGAGGGTTGTAGAGAAAGGCTTGAAGAACCAAGGGGAGCTAGGGATTCTAGGAGCTTAATTGAAGCTTTTGCTAGGATTATTGCTTATTGAGGTAAAGGGGTTAGATTTCATTCATAGTCTCTTAGTGGTAATCTTTCCTCTAATTCCTCGCATAAGTGCTTAATTGGATAAGTGATTATTGTGAGTTTAGTTGTTGAAATTCGTGCTCTAGTGTTAGTGATATGTGTGTGGATATGAAATTGTTCATAATTGTAGTGTTGATGATGAAATTGCATGTTCATAATATGAGAAAATGGGTTGTGAATTTTGCTCTAATTGTTGAATTGTGCTATGTTGTTGTTGATTTGTGGTGGAATTCATGTTTGATTGATGTTGTTGTTGCTATGAGATAATGTTGTTGATGATTCATAACTTGGGTGTTCATAATCATGGGTTTGTGAAGTGAATTAAGTTGTTGTTGGTGGTTTTGTGGAAATGGGTTGATTTGGTGCATTTATGTTGAAATGGCAATTGTTTTCATGCTTAATATGTTTTTGAAAGCCCTTTTGAGTTCATGAACCTGTAAACAACCTTTGGGAACCAATTTGGATATTGGGAGATCAAAATTGGGGATTTTGGGTGAAAAGGGGTTGGAACCCGAAAGTTTTCTGCAGAACTGATGACTGTTCACTTAAGCGAACAATAAGCGAGCTGTAAGCGAACAACCACAGAGAATTTCTGGAACTCGGTCGCTCAAGCGAATGGAAAGCGAACGGTAAGTGATGAGTCAATAAATTAGTATTTTTAAAATGTTATTTGAGTCTATTTTATTTAGATTTGATTAAGTTTTATTTAAATATGATTTCCTTTTTGAATTATTTTACTTCAATTGCAAATTATTATATTTCAGGAACAAATATTCTAAAGAATGAGTCTTGGAGCAAAAGAAAGGGGTTTTGAGCTAATTCGGGATGAAAATACGAAGATTCGATACAAAAATATGTCACTCCCCAAGTCAGAGACATGGCACGGCCCGTGCCACCAGCAGCACGGCCGTGCCACCCTTCAGATGCCTCGTTTGCTGCTTTTTGCTTTCCGGACAAGCTACCTATTAGTTTACTTCTGACCCAAAAGCCCATGGATTCTTGTGGAGCATTCTATTGTTATATTGCTTAGGGTTTAAGTCGTTGTAAACTATAAATAGAGTAACTAGCTATCACAACAATTCATCTTTTGTTCTTGGAATTCAATAGTGACAATTGTCTTTCTTAATAAAAGTTCTTCTTTTACTTTCTTGTTATTTATTTTATGTCCTTCTTCTCCTCTTCTATGCCTACAATGATCATGAGTGAGTAGACCCTTCTTGTCTTGGGATTGTTGATGAGTCTAATGATGTAATCCTAATCAAACCAATCTGTAAACCCTAATTTTATATAAATCTACTTTCTAATCTAATTCACCGTTTTTATAATGAATTAACAAATGCCAGACTCATAATGTGAAAGCGGAGGGTTAGTATTTGTTAATTCATCATCTCAAATATCAATTCATAATGCGAGAGCGGAGCTTTGATATTGGAACAAGTGAATTTAGACAAGGGTTGCGAAACATGAGAATAGTCTAGCAAACCTTGGGACATATAAAGTTTCGATCTTCAAGGATTCTAATAACAATCAACCATGAGAATAGGCGTGATTGTTAGAGGAACACACTCACTGCACCTCGAGAGAGGCTTTGATACGCTAAAGAGAAACTTGTCCTTATAAAGTAGGTCCAATATAAAGTTATGGTTTATGGTTTGCTTGTGACGGATTTATCATTACGATGAACCAATAATCCCAAGGCGCTTTTTATAATTATTGTTTTAAAACCTTTAAAACCCAAACTTCTACTATCAAACTTTCTTCTAATTACCTCTTGAAAGTTAATAGAATTAAACAACTCCCTGTCGGAACGATACTCTCTTTTTACTACTTCGGTGAAACCGTGCACTTGCGGTTTTGCTCATCACCAAGCCAGGAAGGAAATCCACTAGTGTAGTCCTTATTCTAAAGCGCTCAACAAACTCCTTGTTTACACTTAAGACCTAGGACCTACCCGTATTGATTTCAACCTAGGAACTCCTAGATCTGAGATCCCATCTCACTATCCTATAACCAATCACAGCCACTGTGATTATCAGGTTCAAAACAAACAAACGGTGAAGTTACCTTCAAACAAACAACTACGACCTTGCTTACAAGCTTTGGTGTAGCACACAAGAGTTTACAACTCAATAAACAGTCCTTAGCATGTATCAAGATGATACAAGAAAGACTCACAATAAAACAGTACTAAAGTTGCATCAACACGATACAAGAGTAGACACACAAATGGAAGACTCCTCAAAACCCTAAACACTATTCTTTTAACAATCTATGGTTTTGATCCATTACAACTCAACTAAAGGTCCAACTCAATGCATCAAGGTGATACAAAGAGAGGCTCACAAATAAAGCACAAGTCGAAACCCTAAAGACTCAATTC
>Ga0228710_1009196_pt1 | contig 13829 bp, 9 predicted proteins | sample MedpolnodulmetaG_FD_177995 | JGI IMG/M metagenome (GOLD analysis project Ga0228710, IMG submission 177995) | Root nodule microbial communities from Medicago polymorpha collected in Santa Monica, California, United States - pink nodules | ecosystem: Host-associated > Plants > Roots > Nodule...
GCCATTTTGTTTATTTTTAGTATATGTGTAATTGTTCATCCAAAATAAGGTTTACGGGTTAAAGTTGAAAAATGAATAGATGGTATTTTACTAGTTCATGTCAGTATATGTGCAATTCTGTTTTCTTTTCCTTATTAATAGTTTATTTATATTTGCAAAATCGTCTGCTTTTTAATGCTAGCTGCTTTTGCTTATTTTTATTTTTAGAATTTGAGTGTGAGCCTAATTTTAATACTTTAGACAAACCCAGTAAAATGATGAATTGGTCCATATATTATACCTTATCTTTGCAATTCATAACAATGGAACTGTCAAGTGTCAAAGCCACTTGCCATCAAGGTTGTCAAAATTAGGATTTTACTTCAGGTCAAAAGAGAAGAGCAAAATTGACAATCGTAAAATCTCAACCATAATCGAAGAATTTTACTCAACTACTTTTGTAGAATCAATATAAGAAATCGTAAAATCGCAATCAAAATCGATGTATTTTACCCGTCATAAATGACTTAGTTTATAAGAGATCGTAAAATCACAATTAAAATTGATGAATTTTGCCTATTTTAGGATTCTACTATGAATTTGAGTCGTTGAAGGTGAAGAAAGTTGCAAAATCTTGGATTTTAGGATTTAAGTCGGGATTTTGACACCAATGCTTGCCATAATTAGGTTGTATCATTGTATGAGTGTTCAATTTAACTGTTTTTTGAAACACATTATTGTTGCTAAATCTAATCTCAATAGGAAACAACACAAATGGAATCAAATCTTAGTTTAGGAATTTGTTGGGAAGAGGATGGAGTTGATCACAGATGATCCATAGATAACATATCCTTCTTTAGAATTAAATGGACTCTGCTAAATTTTAATGCCACATATAAAAAACCCAGTAATGAATACGAACACTATGCCTAATTTTAATCCTATGGAATGTGATTCTATAAGCAGTTGTTGTTCAGAGGATGAATCATATTCTTCCCACGAGCTACGCGGAGGGGCATCGTCAAGTTTGAGTAAGAACAATTTTACAGCTTTGAAGTTAAGCGGAAAATGAATATCTAGTAGAGGTTCTGCTACTGATCCACAGAGCCTCTATGCAAGAGTAAGTCCTTTTTGGAAGAAAAGAACCTAATCAAATTATCGTTTCTAGTAATTTATGATATTCTGTTATTGTCCATTCAATGTGATTGTGAAGGATTAGCTCTTACCATGTTTTCATTTTGCATTGTATAGAAAAGAAGAGAAAGAATAAACGAAAGTTTGAGATTTCTACTAAAACTTGTCCCCAATGGAACTAACATAGCTTTCTTTTTCAATGGCATCTACACTGTTTAATATGCTAAAAATTCACAACTTTTTTGCTTCCTTGGTGAACTGCAGAGGATATCAGCACTATGGTTGAGGAAGGTGTCCAATATGTAAAGTTTTCCCAGTTTCCAATCAAGGTAGAAACTTGAGGATTCTCTTTTCTCTGCATTTAAATTTTAGCTCAGTGCAAGAAAGAATGTAAATTCTACACCTTTGCAAAGACAATTACTGATCATTTTCCTAATGAATTTGTAGCAGTAGCTTCTATCCAAGTTGTTATTCTAGACCTTTGAACCATTTGTTTGAAACATTTGAACTGTTATTTTGGGTCCTTTTTGGCTGTTTCTCATTCTTAAGCTTCACAAATTGGATCCTTTTTTTCTCACACAATAAGTCACTTTTGTTTATACAGCTTTGAAAGAAAAAGAAACATGATTGTTAAATTTCTGAAATGAATTAGTTTTTATTGTCAACTTTAAATCATATCGGTTCCATGAAAAAGTGATCTTCAACTGACTAAGAATATTGCTTTTGAATATTCATTTATTTATCTACATATTGCTATTGTTGTTTCATTTCATTTTCAAGTCCTGTTAAATACATCAGCTATCCACGAGGCTGCAATGTGCATTCAACTGGGTTTTTTATGCTGTCAAGCAAATGTAGCATCTGCATTATTAGTGTTTAAATTAAACTGTTTTTTGAAACACACCCTTCTTACTAAGCATGTGTCATTTGGCTATGCATTTGGTGGATTAGACTAATATGCGCTGTTTGAGTACTATGTCAAATCCAATATAGATTTCACCAAATGACAAGATATTATGGAATTTCATACTGTAATTAACGAAATTCCAATATACCCCTGAAATTGAAAATTCGTGATCACATTTGATATCAAGAACTAATTGACCGATCCAAATTGGTATGAGATTGGGATATCATTCACAAAAGGCCTTGCATTGTCGAGGATTTTCAATATCACAAGTCATTTTGAAATTTCTGCAATTTCAGGGCTGAATAGTCTGAAACCTGCGATTTTAGGACTAAACTGATTATCCATTCCTTTTGTTTGGTTAAAAATATTTATCTGCTTCTCATTCACTTATCTGATCATTTTTTCGCAACTCCTATTTTTTGTTTTTTACTTTTCTCACAATTTACGGATTTAATAATTGTTTTGTCACTGTTTTTGATGTGCATGAAGACTTTACATTTCATCGCAAGGTTTTCGAAAAATGGTAGTTTAATACATATATTATTTGCAGAGTTCAGCAAACCTCAAGCAATATTATGAACCTGTTTTTCTCGTATCCCGGTTGAGTCTTTTTGGTGGTCTTCTAGCATCCAATTTAAGATTTTTCTGCACTTAGTTTTGTTGTTGTTTGTTCCATTTATGATTAGTTGAAGGTTTGCTTTCTGCAAATGATAATGTTGATTTTCATGTTTGTGTCCGTTTACTTTAGTGTTATTGAGTATTGACATACTATACACATTATTCACATGTAATGGGTTTCTTTTAAGCAACAAATAACATTTACTGAATAACTATGCTTGCGTTCTTTCTGGAAAGATCAAAAGTTTTAAGATGATTAGTAACTCCTTTTGAAAAATTCGGAACCACCAGCATCTCTGGTGTTAGATTTATAATCTGGAATGAATATGAAGCCATGTGGTTTGGTTTTGTAGATTTTTTGCATCAAAGTTTCTTCTTAATTTTCTGTTTAGTATATGTGTAATTGTTCATCCAAATTAAGCTTTAGGGGTTAAAGTTGAAAAATGAATAGAGGGTATTTTACTTGTTCATATCAGGTCAGTTAGGTAGATTTTATTACTTTCTCTAAACATGTATTGCAATTCTGTTTTCTTTTCCTTATTTATTGACCAGAAGTCTATTTATGTTTCAATAGATTATTTTTATTCTAGAGTTTGGGTGAGCCTAACCTGCAAGAACTTCAAACACTTATTTATGATCGTTATGATTTTTCGTTGCTAGTCTCAATTGGGGAAAATCACAATTAGAATCAAATCTTAGTTTGGGAATTTATTGGGAAGAGGATGAAGTTGATCACAGATGATCCATAACAGAAATATCCTTTAGAAATAAATGAACTCTGCTAATGTTCAATGCCACACATCTAGTAATGACTATGACCACTATGCCTAATCGTAATCCTTTGGACGAACCCTATAAAATGATGAATTGATCCATATTAATATACTCCCTTCCTATGCAAGAACACAATTTGCAACTATGGAACTTTCATGTTTCAAAGCCACTTGAATAAGTTAGGTTGTCGTTAGTGTTCATTTAAACTGTTTTTCGAAACACATCCTTTCTACTAAGCATGTGCCAATTGACCATGCTTTGGTGGAGCAGAGTAATATGTGATGGTTCAGTTTGAGTAGTATGTGGAGCGAAACAGATAACCCGATCCAACCTGCACCTTGTAAGATCCAATAAGGATTTCACCAAATGGCATGGGATTATGCAATTTGGTCCTGCAACTAACAAAATTTGTATATATCCCTGAAATTGAAAAATTCTTGATCACAATAGATATCAGGGTCTAGATTAACCAAATCCAAAATGATGAGATTGGAATCTCATATCACAAAAAGCCTCACAGACAATGTTGAGGAATTTGAAGTTCACAAGTCATTTTGAAATTTTGGTAGTTTCAGGGACTAAATCGTCTGGTACCTGCAATTGATTATTTGTTCCTTTTTTCTCACAATTTAGGGATTTAATAATCGGTTTGTCACTGTTCTTGATAGCATGAACAATTTACATTTCATTGCAAGGGTTTTGAAAAATGGTAGTTTAACACATGTATTATTTGCAGAGTTCAGCAAACCTTGAGCAATATTATGCTCCTGTTTTTCTCGTATCCTCAATGATTATTTTTGGTGGTCTCCTAGCATCCAATGTAAGATTTTTCTGCACTTCTGTCTTATCACCTTATACATGCTCTCAGATTTGAAATTAGCAAGAATGTTTCATTGTTGTTTGTTTCATTTATGATTAGTTCAAGATTTGCTTTCTGCTTAGGATAATGTAGATTTTCATGTTTGTGTCCATTTGCTTTAGTGTTATTGATTATTGTCATACTTTACACATTATTCACATCTAATGGGATTCTTTTAAGTTACAAATAACATTTACTGAATAACTATGCTTGCTTTCTTTCTGGAAAGATCGAAGTTTTAAGATGAATAGTAACTCCTTTTGAAAACACTTGTTGAGAGATTTCAATTCAAGTGTGCAGGCAACAGATTCTATTTGTTCCATTAATCAAACCCGTTAGCATATCAACATCTGTACTTTATTCGTAACAGAAATAGTATGAGAAAAAAATTTCTGCATGAATCAAGCTTTCTTATAATGGTCATGATTGAAAGAAATCTAAAACATAATTTATGGCTTGCTTTTTTCAATCTGTTTTAAGATACTCCCAGCTGATTTCTGCACATTTTCGTTGGTGCTGCTCCACCTCCATAAAAGAAAGAAAATGTCTCATGCATCTGTTTTAAATTACTTCTGTGTTACTTAAAAAAATTGATTTGCCTTTTTGTTTTATGTATCCATTGTTCATTTTAATGTTATGCAAGGTTCTACTGTTCCGTTTATACTCATTTATTTTTTGCAGGAACTATAATTATGGAAACCTCTAATTTTATCCTCAAATAGTTCCCGCGCCTATCTTTTCAAATTTTATTCTCTTGTTCTAATCCATTTAAATGAAAACCTTGATGAACAAGTTCTAGCTGACAACAATTTGCAGGACAGAAAGTAACATGAAATATAAGGTGAAATAGATGTTGCTACAGTTTTTCATGAACTTGGGGACAGTCGAGGTCAATATGTGTTTTGTACGCTCATAAAATGATGATCGGTAGCAATGTGTCTGGCAGATGCATTATCACAGTACATGGATTCTGGTTGAATGAATTTGATTTGAAGGTCTTCAAGCAAGTAGGCGATGCATTGTAATACACAAACTGTAGATGTCATTGATCAATATTCCGCTTCTGTTGAGCTTCACTAGACTGTAAGTCGCTTTTTCAATTTCCAAGAGATAAGAGACTGTAGTTTGTTTATCAACTTACTAACTAACTTCTATTAACTGGCTCTTAACTACTTTAATTTTCCAATATATCATATCGTAACAGATTCATACCCGTTAGCCTTTTTAAAGGGAAAGGCGAATTGGGACAACTGCTGCTAGTGCGCATGGTGAAGGGAACAACACCAAACAAATTTTACTCAAATTCAATCATCAAATATTATTCTAATCCACCAAATGCATGTCCAATTAACACATGCTTAGTAAAACGGATGTGTTTCAAAATAGTTTAAAGAACACTGATGACAACCTAATTAAGGCAAGTGGCCTTAAAACATGAAAGTTCCATCATTGCAAATTATGTTCTTGCACAGTAAGGGGGTATATATGGTATGAATCAACTCTTCATTCTATAGGGTTTGTCCAAACTCCAAAAGATTAAAGGTTGTCATTGTCAATAGAATTAAAAGCAGAATTATTCATTAGTGCTGATTTGGTGCTGATTTGTTGATCATTAAACCAGCAGATTTGCACAGACTTGATTGCAAGTCAAACCAACATATTCTACATTATTGTACAGTTATAATTGTGTAATTATGTATTTATTGAATAGCTTAGCTGTAGATATCAATTACAATTGTATCAGCACTATTTAAATGAAAACAGTCCAGAAAAAGGGATCACAGTTTTGACCCTAATTTCTCTGAGTTTATCAGTCTCTGAGTTTAACATGGTATCAATCTAGGTTTCGATCCAACAAAGTTTTACTTTTGTTCCCAGTTTAGTGTCTTTCTCTAAGTTTTCTTGTTCTCTCAGTCCCTCCATTTCCTGCCAAGTCTCATAGCAATTTCAGAATTTTCTTGTTTTCCAGCACCATGTCTACAGAAAAGTTTGATGTTCTTTTTGTTCGCCTAAATGGAAAGAACTATTCCACATGGGCATTCCAGTTAGAGATCTTTGTCAAAGGCAAGGAGCTTTGGGGTCATGTTGACGGTACCGACCCCGCTCCTAACAAAACAACTCACACGGAGCCGCATGCCAAATGGGAGGCCAAAGATGCACAAGTTATGGCATGGATCATAGGATCTGTTGATCCTAATATTGTCCTCAATCTCAGACCCTTCGCCACAGCAGCTAAGATGTGGGAATATCCAGAAAAAGTTTATAGCCAGAACAATAGTGCTCGCAGGTTCCAACTTGAACATGAAATTTCAGTTTATCAACAGGAAAGTCTTTCAATTTCTGAATTCTATTCTCATTTCATGAATCTTTGGGCTGAATATATTGGTATTGTTGTAATGATTTGTCAGCTGAGGGACAAACTGCAGTCCAAACAGTTCATGAGACCAGAAAACGAGACCAACTAATAATGAAATTGAGATCTGATTTTGAGGGCATCCGGACTAATCTCATGAACCGAGCTACTATCTACTATCCCTTCCTTGGATGAATAATGAATTGCTTCGTGAAGAACAACGTCTCCTCACTCAAACAACCATGGATCAAAAGAAATTTGCTTCCCTTCCTGTGGCGTATGCAGTGCAAGGAAGACCTAGAGGGCGTGACATGAGTAATGTCCAATGTTTCTGCTGCAAAGGTCTTGGACATTTTGCTTCTGATTGTCCTAAAAAGGTTTGCAACTACTGCAAACAAGAAGGCCACATTATTAAAGAATGTCCAATCAGGCCACCAAGGAGAAATGCAACAGCTTTCACTGCTTCTACCGGTTCTTCTACTTCTGTTGTTTCCGTGGATAAGAATTTGCCTAATTTTGTGCCAACGTTGACACCTGAAATGGTTCAACAAATGACTATTTCAGCCTTTTCTGCTTTAGGTATTTCAGGTTAAGCTTTTTCATCTAGTTCTCCTTGGTATTTTGACTCCGGGGCATCTAATCATATGACCAATAATGCTGCTGCTCTGAAAAATGTCACAAATTATTGTGGTGATTTGAAAATACATACTGCAGATGGAAATAATTTACGTATCACAACATTTGGTGATATTTCCTCATCTTTCATTGATGCTTATGTTTCTCCCGGTCTAACCAGTAACCTTATTCCAGTTGGCCAATTAGTTGACAATGGTTGCAAAGTTGAAATCTCAAATTTTGGTTGTTATGTGCAGGATCAACAATCAGGGAAGATGATCGTGAAGGGGCCTAAAGTTGGACGTCTTTTTCCTCTTAATTCATTGTTGTCTTCGTGTTCATTACTGCCTTTTATTTCTTGTAATTCCGCAACTGTTAGTTTCCAATCATGGCATAAGTGTCTTGGTCACCCAAACTCAAATGTACTTCATGATTTAATAAAATCAGGAGTTCTAGGCAATAAACATTTCCCGTCTCTTAGTGCTGTTCAATTTGATTGCAATTCTTGTAAACTTGGTAAAAGTAAAATTCTACCCTTTCCAATTCATCAATCAAATGTAAATCAGCCTTTTGATATGATTCATAGTGATTTATGGGGAATAACACATGTTATATCTCATGCACAATACAAATATTTTATAACTTTTATTGAGGACTATAGTAGTTTCACATGGGTCTATATACAAATATTTTATAACTTTTATTGACGACTATAGTCGTTTCACATGGGTCTATTTTTTGCGTTCTAAAGTTGAAGCATTCACTGCATTTAAATTCTTCCATGCCTTTGTTCAGACTCAGTTTTCATCTAAAATTAAAATTTTACGTTCTGACAATGGGGGGAATACACATCTCATTTATTTCAAGAATTCTTGCAGGAAAATGGCATATTATCTCAAAGGTCTTGTCCTTCCACACCCCAACAAAACGGGGTAGCGGAAAGAAAAAATCGCAATCTTCTTGATGTGGTCTGTAACTTTAATGTTAGACTCATTTATGCCTTCTCGGTTTTGGTGTGAAGCACTCTCCATTGCTGTACACCTAATTAACCGCTTGCCTTCCCATGTTTTAAATAATGATTCTTCCTTCTTGAGGTTATTTGGTAAGCTAACAAATTATTCTACTCTTCGCACATTTGGTTGTGTTTGTTATGTTCATCTTCCGCCACAAGAACGCACCAAACTCACAGCTCAATCTGTTAAATGTGCTTTTCTTGGCTACTCAGCCCATCAAAAAGGTTTTTTATGCTATGATCTTAATCTCCATAGGATTCGTGTTTCAAGAAATGTCATCTTTCAAGAAAATGCATATTTTTTTGCTACTAACCAAGATAATCATCCTTCTATATCAAAATCTATTTTGCCATTATTTCCTAATAGTTCTGAAGGTGAACAAACGCGTCAACCTCTCTTGGTCTATCAAAGACGTCCAACTGTTTCACCACTCCCTCCCGGTCAATCTCTGGATGCTGATCTAACATTTCAACCAGAACCAGCACCCTTACGTCGCAATACTCGCGATCGTAAACCCCAGAGAAGTATGGTTATTCTAAACCTTTATCTTTGACAGCAACTTTAGCACATGTTCCTATTCCTTCTTCATATAAACAGGCTATGGAGCATAAATGTTGGCAGGAAGCTATAGAAGCTGAACTTCTGGCACTAGAGGAAAATCAGACATGGGATGTTGTGTCATGTCCTCCATCCGTTAAGCCTCTTGGTAGTAAATTTGTGTTCAATATAAAGGTTCGTTCAGATGGATCAATAGAGCGCTACAAGGCTAGATTGGTTGTTCTTGGGAATAAGCAAGAATTTGGTCTAGACTATGAGGAGACCTTTGAACCTGTGGCCAAAATGACTACTGTCAGAACTATTCTTAATCAACAAATTGATGCTTGTAGACTCACCATCATCAATTTGAGGGGGGATGTCAATAGAATTGAAAGCAGAATTATTCATTAGTGCTGATTTGGTGCTGATTTGTTGGTCATTAAACCAGCATATTTGCACAGATTTGATTGCAAGTCAAACCAACATATTCTACATTATTGTACGGTTATAATTGTGTAATTATGTATTTATTGAATAGCCTAGCTGTAGATATCAGTTACAATTGTATCAGCACTATTTAAATGAAAACAGTCCAGAAAAAGGGATCACAGTTTTGACCCTAATTTCTCTGAGTTTATCATAGTCTCTGAGTTTAACAGTCATTACTAGATTTTTAATTTGTGGTGGCATTGGAGTTTAGCAGATGCTATTTAGTTCTAACGAAGGTTTTTGTCCGCTATGGATCATCGCCAAATTCCCAATCTTTAGTTTTATTCTAATTGTGTTTTTCAACAATTGAGATTAGCAACAACAAATCACAAGCATTAAATAAGTAATTGATTGAGTTGCTTGCAGTAGATGTGATATGGCATAGACAATCATTATATCACTGTATGAGGTAGCTTTTTCTGTTGAGTTAGGCTCACACCCTCAAATTCTAAAAATAAGAACAAACATAAGCCATACGTAGCTTTTCCATATATCAATAAACTATTGAAACATAAACAAAATTCTGCTCAATCAATAAGGAAAGGAAAACTTAATTGCAATACATGACTAACCTAACATGAACAAGTAAAGTATATACTCTATTCTTTTTTCAACTTTATCCCCTAAAGCTTAATTTGGGTAAACAACTAATTGCACATATACTGCTAAACAGAAAATCACACATGGCTTCATATACATTGCAGGTTACAAATCTAATGCGAGAGATGAAGATGGTTCCTGTGATTCCGGATTTGGAGGCTGAGTGATAGCAGCCTATGAATGTGTAGGAAGGAAGAGCTTAATGATATCATCAATGCAGTTGAAGAAACAGAAAGAAGTGGCTACTAAAATAAAGAGGTTGATGATATACCAATTCCAGGAATCAAGGAGAAGAATCCAAAGAAGTGTCTCACATCCAACAACACCAGAAAAGTGAAATATGATCATAGTAGTTGGCAAGTTCATGTCAGCCATGGTTGCAACTGCATGGCAAAATACAGCTGTAAAAAACATGAAACAAATTGGAGATGATAGTTGGAATGGGTTGGTGCTTAAACCTTCATACTTAATTGCAAGTAAACCAACCTCCAAGCTAATCAGAATAAAATAAGCTTTAGGCAAACTCATTTTGTGGTGTGTGCTATGTTGATTGGAGGAGAAATCTCAGGTGAATGCTAGTGTTACACAATATCAAGTAAATCTTAGATGCTCAGGCCTGTGATATAGTATAGTAGGATTATATGGAGGAGGGTAATTAGAGAATATTGAATTGAAGGTACCGATGTTAATATGCTTGCATATATAGGGGATGTTCTACAATTTGACTGTCCATATATAGGGGATGATCTAAAAATTGTTTGTCCAGAAGTGCATATTAAGGAGTATAAACCAAAGCATAAGGCGATAGTCAATACACGTAATTAACAAAAATATTTGTCGCATGTGGAATGACATCTAGACTTTTGGTTTGTGGCATGTGGACTCTAGCCATTACATGTAAGGGTCACCAATGACTGATGACTAATGTCTAATGGTACATGTAAAGTTATAAGCGCAAATAACTAGATATTAGTAGAATTCATTGGGAAAAAAAGAAAGATATTAGTAGATTTTAGATGTTATTTTACATGCAAGTTTAATTGAATAGTATATAATTATATTACATGTACCACATGTAAAGTAATTGCTTGTGTTGTTTGTGTTTAACTTGATTATCATGGAATGCCTCCTTCATCTCATTTCCCTCCCTCCTAACATCATATCTTCTAAATCTTGCTACATTATGGATGGCAATGGATACCCTATGAGTAAGGTACTACAATGCTCTTTCTTGTATTCGTGTTTGTAAAATATATCCGTATCCGAGTCTATATCCTCGTGGGCAAGAATTTTAGTGTCTTTTCTCATGTCCTACGAGCACCTTAGTGCTCATACCTGCACTTTAACTATGAAAAAACAATAAAAGTATCACAATTGAAATAAAATTATGGTTCAAATTTTTTCAAATGAACTCATTAAATAGTATGAATCGTAGTATTTAACAAAATTAAAAACATCCTTCAAAAATTGTATACCAACAGAAGGGATCACATATTGTATTATGTAGTTTTTAGGTATAGACTTAGACTTAAATAGCTAAATTAATTAATTAATTATACACAAAAAATAAATAAATAATTTATCATATTATATAATGGATTTGTTAAGATACACCCACTAGTTTTTATGAAGGCATGTTTTAGCAGCATGCACCTTTGGGTGTATTTATCTATTTTTTAGTTATGACATGTCAAAACACTCCTTCTAAAGAATAAGTGGGTGTATTTTAACAAATGCTTGGGGAAGTTGCTAACTTACACCCACTTTTTTTTAGAATGAGTGTTTTAATAACATTCACCTTAAGGTGTATTTCACAACTTTTTAGTTATATCTTTGCTAAAACACACCTTAATAAAAACTAGTGGGTGTATCCTAGCAAACCCCGTTATATAAATATGTATATGCGAGTTGCGGGGCTGGGCAAATATAGTACCCTTACCCGTACTCATACCCATTTAAATTTGCGGGTAATACTCGGACTCAAGTCCGGACCCATAAAAGCAGGGTTTTATCCTACCCATTGCAAGTATTTTTTGCGGGTACCCATCGGGCCTCGGGCCAATTGTCATCCTTATACATTCTCCTGAACCCTAAACTTGTTGTTTTTGGATTTCCAAACTGTTGTCTTTTGATTTCCAAATTCCAATTTGATAAGCTCTTTTCACAACCCTCAAAATAACTTATGCAACAATTCAATTAGTTTTCTCATAAAACACCAAAGTTTCAAAAACAACATTTTAATTCATCCAAACACAACTCAACAACAACTTAAACTTATCATCACCAACAACACCCAACATTCATAGCATGTAATCACGAACTCATCAACAACTCCATTTTCATCATTTTAAGCCAAAACTTCAAGTAAATCATTTCAACTTATATCAACAATGAAAATTAAACACCAACAACAAGTTTACCAAAAATTTAACATACCCAAAATCATCATTCAATTATGAGCACGAAAATCAACATAAAAAATCATAATCACTCAAAATCAATTATGACCCATAAGTAGAAAAAGGGGATTATAACTTATTTAGTAGAGTATAACTATCCCCCTTACCTTAAACCTTCAAAATCTTCTAGCTATGGCTTCACTCTCCTCTTCTAGCTCCCAATGTCTAGCTTTCCTCTTCTCCAAGTTCTTCCTCTTCTATTCTTCTCTCTATCTTCCCACTTTCTCTCTCTAGCCTCTCTAACTTTTGTTATGAGATGAAATGAAATGTTTCTAACCCTAATTTTTCTGAAAATTGCTTTTCTGACATTGATAACTTCACAATGACACAAGAAAATTACCCAAATGCCCCCAGCGGTAGTTAACTACTACCGTTGAGATAACCAGCAATAGTTAACTGCCGCTAGTGCCAGCGGTAGTTAACTGCCGTTTTGTCCGTAACATAAGAACAAAACAGACATAGGAGTTTCCAAAACTCCATTATTGTTCCGTTTTTTGCTTCCATAGGTGCGAATTTCACAAAGTATAAGTCATTCCAAGCCAATTTCAAGCTCAAAATCAAGTAAGTTTTTTGAATCCTATTGCATTGTTATTTTGTGATTGATTTGTTAGTTTTTTTTTGGTTAAATTGTGATTATAGAGGTTTTATTGATTTTATGATGTTATGATAGTTTAGGTTGTTAGAATTGATAGGTTTAGGTTTTGATTTTATGATAATTTAAGTTTAGGTTTAGGTTAGAATTGTTGTATAATCGTTACGATTAGTTTAGGTTTGTTATGAATTTTTGTTGTTATGAATTTGTGATAGACTTGTTACGATTAGTTATGGTATAATTTTTAGGATTAATTTAATTATTGATGAACTCATTATAATTAGTTTAGGTTTTGATCGTCAATTTGTTTATTTATGTAGATATGTCTCAGAATCAGGGAAACGTTGAGTTGAACAAAAATAAGGGTGATGACAAGAAGAAAGAAAAGTCACCTATGACTTGGCACAAAATCACGTGTGATGGTTCCGTATAAAAGAAGGATTCAAAGGTGCTGGTGTACAATCAGTCTAGGTTGAGAAGGAGCAGGAGGACATGCTACTTTGGTCCTCAACCAAAAGCAGGTGTCCCAGGGACTGTAGCGGGCAACCCGATTGACTTGTATGACGAGGAAGATGAATGAATGTAATAGCTTCTAATGCCTAATTGTGTTTGGATCTTTTTTTATGGTTTTTTTATATGCCGCGCACATTTTGCTTGACATTATGGTATTTTGAATAAAAATCGCGTTTTGAATAATCTTAATATATATAAATGTTAATCAGTTTTGAAAAGTTTGCCCTAATCCTGATCCCGCCTTTTTTGGTGGTTCTGAGTAATTTTTTTGAAAAAAAGAGTTTGCAAGGAATTGAACCAGGTACCATATGCTTACAATTTACAACTATAACCACTATGCCACTTCTATTTTTGTTGAAATATTGTTGCTTCCAAAAATGAAAT
>Ga0228710_1009197_pt1 | contig 13829 bp, 6 predicted proteins | sample MedpolnodulmetaG_FD_177995 | JGI IMG/M metagenome (GOLD analysis project Ga0228710, IMG submission 177995) | Root nodule microbial communities from Medicago polymorpha collected in Santa Monica, California, United States - pink nodules | ecosystem: Host-associated > Plants > Roots > Nodule...
GTCAAAAAAAAAAAAAAAAACTAGCTTTTCCTTAATAAAGTGAATAATTGAAGATGAAATTGTGTTGTTTCCTTTTGTTGTACGCGCGTGTGAAATTTAGAGTTTGCCCAATATTTTTTTAAGTGTATTAATGGGCTATTGGGTTAGGTCTAATGTGAAGAAAATATCGATTGAGTCTGGGGGAATGCCCAGGTTGCCGGACGGTGAAACCGTCTATGTCCACGTGCCCGTTTTTCCGCTCTTTTTATTGTGCTAACGTTTAAAAATTATGAACGTAATTTTTTTTATGAAATTTTGGTTTTGATTAAAAGTAAAAATATAACTGATTTTTTTTCTTCAAATTATAACAAATAAATTAATCATGATTAACTATTTCAATGACCCCAACCGTGTAACAAAAAAATATAATCTAAATTCTTTTTTTTTAATGATACCATAAACGATCTTTATTATTGAAAAATTTGTTTAAATGTATAATTAGGATAATGAAAAAAGTAAGTATAAATATACTCATCTAGTTTGTTACACTTTTTAAAGGATAAAAGAATAATATTGGACATATATATATATATATACTCATATTGTGTTTGTTACATTTTTTTAATATTTAAATTTATTCTTATCTATTTATTACATGTGTTATTTTTTATTGAAAATTAATGGCATTTTTGGAAAAAGAAAAAGTCAACCCAAAAAAGTAGAAAGAGATTATTTTCTTTATATATACTATAGATAAATAGTCATAAATCGAAATAAAATAGGTTCGTCATTTTGTCAACAAAGGTACAATTTGAAATAAGATAGATGAAATATAACCAGCCAACAGTGTGCTAAAAATAATTATGAGGTAAATTGTATTTCCGAGACCTCTTTGCGATGAATGTTCGAATAAATCATTTTTGTTGCACGTGTGTGAAAAATATTTGAGTTTGCCCAATTTTAATTTTTTTTTTAAGTGGATTTATGGGCTATTGAGTTGAACCTAGTATAAAGAAAGTATTGATTGAGCCTTGGCAAGTGCCCGGAGTAGTCGGGCGGTGTCTCCGCCACTCACGAACATTTCTTGGCATGGGTTCAAAACTCAAATAGTTGCCTTAGTGAACATAATGCAACTAACGTTTGCACTATTTCTCCGCCACTCATGAACTTTTGCAATTAGGGTTTAAGGACAGTTTGGCAAGTCTAACGTTTATAATAAAGGATTGTTGACCCATGTGACCGAAGATAGTACAACTAACTAGGAAGAGCAAATAATTTAGATAGGATGATTTTAAACAAACTTCATCCCTTGTCAATTCCAAACTTGATGTCTTTGTTTAGATTATTATGAATCCATTACTATGTTTATACTCAGGAACTCATTTGTTAATTTACAACTTTGTGACTTTATCTTTGGGCCTAGGTGGGAGATGGTTAAGTAACTTATCATCGATTGGCAAGTGCAGCGGACAATAAACACCATTGAGAGTGATAGATAGTCATCTCACTAGTTGTAAAATGAAAGTTTTTGGTCTCTTTATGCCACCTTCCATATGCCATGATTAGCTTGTACCTCCTTCGCATCCTTTATCGGGCTAGCTCGCTTGTTGCCGAAATCTTCTCAAGGATCCAAATCAACCACATTCCAAGATTCATGTTGTCTCATTCTGATTTTGGAGTTAGCTAACCTTGTTTTTTCTTATTCGGTCACGAAGATATCCTGATACACTTGTTGATATTCTTGCAACACTTCTGCTTTCTCGTTGTAAAGGGGATCTTATAGTGATATGTATATGGTTGATAAGGTCACACCATGAATGTTAAAGGTCGATCGCTCTATGATGATGTTGTAGGATGAGAATGGGGTGCTTATTATGTACCAAACATTATTTTAGGGTAGTGTACCATTTAACCTCAACTTGCTATCATGAGAAACCTACCAGAGTGCAATTGTACGGTTGAAGTTGTTTGAACGTTAGTTGTAAACATTTGAAGGCTTCGATATATGGGATATATGTTGAGCTTCCTTGACCTATTGATACTCTCTTCACATCCCAATTAAAAATACAGACCTATGTTACCAAGGGATCATCATAGTGCGGAGCGAGTTCTTCTTGGTCTTTGGCAAAAAAATTCATATTTACGATTTTGGGGAGAGCCTAATTTTCCATCATATGCTGAACTAGACTCTCAATCTACCGATAATCCATTAAATATTGTATTAAGGCTTTGTTTTGATTGATGGAATAAGATGGAATGGAATGAAGTGGTATCTACTTATATTCCCTTTGTTTGGATTTCTACAAAATGGATGGAGTGGCATGGAATATTATGGAATGCATTTCCTCCCTTACAACCATTTTATTCTATTTTTCATTCCTCCCACTTTGGAGGGTATGCAATGGAATAATTACTCATTTACCCATTTTAATTTTGGTTGTAGGCTTCATATTCCTTTGTTTCTCTTCTTTTGTTCTTCTGCATCTTCTTCCCCACACATAAGTACATAATACGATCACCTTCTTGTAAAAAAACAAAATAACCATGACGACCTTGTTTGGTTCCAGCAATTACATTTTTCTTGCCAGCTATTTTATTCTATTCAAATGAAAAAGTTATAATAATTCAAATTGCCAAAATTGATTATGTTTCTCACGTTTTCTTGCTTCTAACTTTTTGTGATGCAGCAAAATTCATTTTGTACAATGTTATTACTTATTACTACAAGGTGTGGGGAACTAAACCAAAAAAAGTGAAAGAAACAATGATTAAAAAATAATCTTTCAAAGGCAACATATATCATGTCACTGAAATTACACTAGAATCACTGGCTTGCTTCTACTAAAGGCTAGAACATCAACATATGTGAACTATCATATTGATTTATGGAAAATTTTCTTCAAAAATTTATGGCAGATTTTAGTTGTTGTCATGAACCAATTTATGTTATTAATAGTATAAGTGCATAATATCAACAAATAAATCTCTAGTTAGATTCATAGTTTTGTATTTTTGTAGTGTTCATATTGTTCATATTATAGCGTTTTTTTTATAAATAAAGGTAAAAATGGAATAAAAACATTATAATATGTTCATTCCGTCCACTTCCCAAACAATGGAATGAGAACTTTACATCATTTCATTATAAAATAACCAAACAGTGGAATGGAATCTCTATTCCATTCCGCTCCATTCCACTCCATCCTGTTATGTTCCATTCTGCCCTACTTCGTTCTTTGCGATCAATCCAAACAGAGCCTAAGGGTGTGCCTGATTACCTCATTCTTCCTTCGAGGACTTCTATAATTTTCTTAGGGAGGGGGTCAAGGAAATCTTTCAATATCATATTCTTATCAATTTATCAATCATCGTCTTTAATCTAAAACAATCATTCATATTGTGCCCATTGACTTGATGGTAGACATACACTGGTTTCTATACATGGTCCTATTTGTGCTTTCTCCTTTGGTGGATAATCTACCATTCTCTTTGCATCGCTTCCTGTAAAATTTGAATTCTTTCGGTTTTCAGCTGGGTGTTTGGGGAATTGTAACGACCTTGACCATCTCCACATCTAGTTGGATTATTTTGTTGGTTACTATATCACATTTGGGTTAATAACGGTCCCTCCGCTTCAGAACTTGTTCTTTCATACACCGGTTCCTTTTATCCGCACTACTTTCTTCTCCTTTTATGTAGCATTTGACGTGCTTCATAATATCCTCCACATTGGTAGTCACTTTCTAGGTCAGAGATTTGTTGAAGTGTTCTGCTTCAAACTGTTTTGAAACGTTCCCACGAACATCTCTTGGTGTGGATTCGAAACTCAAATAGTTTTCTTGGTGAAGCAAGCTAGGTACTCCTTGAGGGACTCTTACCGGCCTTGATGGATGTTGAAGAGGTTGGTTAACATAACCTTATAATGCTCACTTCATGTGTATTGGTGAATCCGTTTGTGGTTGAAATTTATTTATCTTGCGAGGGAGTGTTTGGGGATGTGTATACCATCAAAGAGTGTCTTCTTTTAAAGTTCTAGACAATAATAACTTGCACTTAAGGGGTTCAGTCGCACCAATGATTGTCATTTGGGTTCTTATGACTATCAAGTGTTCTAGGGGAGCCAACAACCATCCTCCCATCAAATGTTGCCAGGTGAAAGAGCATAAAGTTTTCATGGACGGGAGGCCCCATATCTCTTAACACAAAAGTTGGGAGTCATCAAACTCCTAGTTATAGAGTTTATTTGTCACCTTTTTATTATTGTATCCATTATATTCGAGTTTGAAAATTTTCATTTTAGTCACACAATTCATCCACAATGGCTTGAATTGCACTTTACAACTCATTCTCCTTGATGGGGTAAGTGTTTTGCACCATCTTTGTCAACTAGTTTTGTATGGCCGAGAGTTTTCTTTATCGCGGCTCTGTAGTGAGTGTTAAAGGTTCTTGTTAGAATACATTAAGGGCACCTTGTCGATAATCTACAACGGTTAAGGTCTTGGAATGACTATTTTTAGGGTAAAATGGATGGATTATGGCTTGCTTAGTGTCACCTTTATATAAAGAAGGTAGGTATGGAGATATATCTATTATGGTCATTATCGTGGCCGATGATCTTGGAGGCATGCAACTGCTACTCATTTTACCTATTTTTGTGGTTGTGGCTACGTGATTGAGTAACGATAACACATGTGTCGTGCTGATGTGACTTAGTATTTCCTTAGAAAGCAAGCACATGCGAGTATTGGATCATAATTTTGACAATGAGTCCGTTAATCTCGATACTGGACTTGAACACCAGGATAATGTAAGGGTCAAGTAGATATATAATGAACACATCGACCCAATTTCATAATCTCATTACATAAATACATAAAAAATTAATTAATAAATAAAGAAACAACGTTTTGATAGAAAATATATAATTTAAATAAAAGAGTGAAAATATTTGTTTATACAAAAAGAATATTCCCGTTGGTGGATGTCTCACTCTTACACTAATATTTATCTTTATTTCTACTCAAAATAATAAAATTAGTGTAAATCACACACACACAACTCATGAAGTCACACAAAAAGTCACAAACATACCCAAGTGAGAAACAAGACAAGAAAACAACTACAGAGGTAAAAAAAAAAAAAGAAGCGGAAAAACAAAAACTACCAAACCCAACAACATTATTCATTTTTCTGCTGCGAAGGATTAGGGTTTTCAATCCTCTTCCTCCTTTCACTTCTCGTAAGCTTCTTCTCATTCATTCTACTATCTTTCTCATCATTAACTTCAATTATTCTCTTTCGCTTGCATTTTTTCTTTTAGCTTACTAGTTCTAATTTTGTACAATTATTGTTCAAATTTCATCGTTTGTTTTTTTATATATTTTTTTTTCTATTTTTGTTTTTGAATTCGAAAATTGGGGTTTTGACTGTGTCTGAGATCCGTGTGTTTTTGTTGTTGTCGAAATTGAGAAAATTGCGGAAATGTGTTTTCTCTTTGAATTTGATTCGTTGACCTTCGTAGTTGAAAGTACACAGAGAGAGTGTGTGTAAGATAGTACTTTGAATTTTCAATTTTCAATTTTTTTTATTTTAGAATTGCTCTTTTTAGCTATTATTTTTTTTGGTTTTAAGTCTTAACCCTCTTGTCCAAAGGGAAGGTGAGTTGGTAATCCGGACTTCGGCTGCGAGGTTAGTTACGGTTAATCAGAAATTGTTATAGCCATAATTCGAACTCGAGTTCTACTGAATGACTGCTGTCCGTAGTTATGAAAGGTTTTTCTTTTGTTAGAGTTCATGTTTTAAATTTAAGAATTATCACTTTGTATGTGTTGGCCGGTGTTATCCATTGCAGTCCGCGAAAAATAGCATTTTGTTCAAATTCTGCTACGCTAGTGCTATAGCGCAACTATAGCAACAATTTCACAGTATTTTGTACAACATAGCGTATGGTGGAACAATAGCAATTTGTTAAAATTCCATTATGCAATAGCGCCACTATTGCCGCTAGTTAACGACATTGGTGTGGGTGTTTAGATGTTTATGAGATTAGCTTGTTGTTATGTTCTCCATTATTGCCACAATTTGTTGGTTGATGTTTATGAACTTTCTAATTGCTAAGACTAGGTCAACTATCACTGACTGACTGTTAAGGTAGTTAACTTATTTACCTTAGATGGAAACGGGTATGAGCTACAAAATAATGTACTTGATAGTTGAAACCCTTTTAAGTATTGTGCAATTGGAAGTGAACGAAAAAGAATGTCAGTCGTATTGTTGTTTATTCTCCTCATTTATTTATGCAATGTTTTTCTGGCCATTTTTTGCTATCCTAATCATTTTTGGATCAAACAAGGATCCCCTTGCCCTGCTAGCGCAATTGCTCTAGTTTTCTAGTATTCTGTTATGCTTTCTCTCTCCCCTCTTCCTTATTGTTTGAACAAAACTTTTTGCATGGTTTGAATAGTCAAGATATTGTTGTGAACTCTATTTGTCTCTGTCATTGTTGGGCTAATGTTGTCAATCGCAGAAAATAGCGGTTTTGTTCAAATTTTGATATGCTATAGTGCCACTATATGATAACACTTTGTATTTAATATTCTATCGTGGTTTGTTCAGATTCAGCTATGCTATATCAATATAGTTCCGCTAATCTATAGCCGATATTTAACAATACTGCTAACTGCGTCACTTTTGTGCTCCAACAAAAGTGATTGATTCTCGACGATAATTAGTAATTTTCCCTGATTTTCAAATTGCCTTTGTCTCCGTGTACAGTTAGTGGTTATCTCTTTATTTCCTTTTTTTCTTTCATTTAAGATAGTTGTTAAGCTTTTAGATTCGAGTTTTTATCATAGCTGGCATTAATTGCAATTTTAGAACATTGTTTTCATTGTTGACCAACTTGAATCATATTTTTCTGCAGGGATAATTTTTTGAAGAGTTGATTCAGATTCAGTCGTTGGGTGCGTAGTCTCTATGTACAAGCATGGTATGCACCGTAACCTTTTCCACCTCTATTCTTTGTTAGAGTTGTTGGCAGAAAAATTTCCTCTACCCTCCAGGCCTCAAGGAACACAGTAGGAAAGTGATTCTCTAATTAAGTTAATATAGAATATAATTAGTTCCTTAATTGATATTCAGGACTTGTAGTGAATTATTGCTTGATTAACCAAGTTGGATGCGGGCTTAAGAGGCTTATAGACAATCTTTAGCTTTACTACCATTTGTTAATTCTGATGGATGACCGTGAAAATGGAAGGCACAAAGCAGATCAGTATAAATCTGCTCAGGGACAGGTATATGAAACACGCCTCTGCTCAGAAATAAATTTAAGTTTGCATGAACATAACAGTTGTTAAAAGCGCTGCATATAAGCCCTAAAAGGGTGCTTTCTCTACTAATATTCTTCTCAAAATTGCTATTGCAGTGGTTGATGCAACAGCATCATCAGCATCCTTCCATGAAGCAAATTATGTCAATCATGGCTGAACGAGATGCAGCCATTCAAGAAAGAAATCTGGCCCTCTCTGAGAAAAAGGCAGCACTTGCAGAACGTGACATGGCATTCCTTCAGCGAGATACTGCAATTGCGGAACGGAATAATGCACTTATGGAAAGAGATAATGCGATAGCAACCCTTCAGTTTCGAGAAAACGCTTTGGCCAATGGCGGTATGTCATCATGCCCTCCAGGATGTCAAATCTCACGGGGAGTTAAGCATATACATCATCTGCCGCAACAGGTAAACCATTTGCCTAATATGGGTGATTCTTCTTACGGCACACGTGAATTGCACACAACTGATGCCCTCCCAGCAGCACCCATTTCTTCAGAGGTTGGGAAACCACCTAGGCGTGCCAAACGACCAAAGGAAAGTAAGTCTGATTCACCTAACAAGAAGACTCCAAAATCTAGAAAAGTCAAGAAAGAGGGTGACGATTTAAACAAGACAATGTTTGCCAACAACAAAGAGCTTGAATGGAAGAGTAGTGAGGAAATGATAAATGGAGATGATGATCTTAACAAGCAGTTAGCAGTCTCAAAGGCTGATTGGAAACCTCAGGACTTGGCATTGAACCAAGTTGCATACGATGATTCAACCATGCCAGCACCAGCATGCTCTTGTACTGGTGTTCTGAGACAGTGCTACAAATGGGGTAATGGAGGTTGGCAATCTGCTTGCTGTACAACCACTTTATCGGTATATCCACTTCCAGCCGTGCCCAACAAAAGGCATGCTCGAGTAGGCGGTAGAAAAATGAGTGGAAGTGCTTTCAATAAACTACTTAGCCGGCTTGCAGCTGAAGGGCATGATCTCTCACACCCGGTTGACCTTAAAGACCATTGGGCCAAACATGGTACAAATCGATACATCACAATAAAGTAGACAACGAGGCATTTTTCTCCGGATGGGCAATACATGATCAAGGGTCAGTTATGGATTCTAAAGTTGAACAGTGAGGAAAATAAGGTAATGTACATTTCATATGTGAAAGATTATTAATGTGTCATTCCTATAATTAGGATCCAAGGAAATGGCAATGTAAAACATATTTCTGTCACCGGTAACCATTTTGACCTGAAAAAATGGTCTGTGGTGGTGGCAATCACATTTAATAGGCTTGGTTAATGCATCTTGTGGTGGTTAAGACTAAATAATTGTAGAGCCTTGTACTTTAGTTGAATCTTGCTATGAAATGAACTATCTGATTCATATGTAGAATTGATACATGTATGTACATTTTCTTCTCTCGTGTGTAGTACTACTGTTTTTAGTTGACAAAATAAATAGTTTCTTTAAGATAAAAAATATTTAGCTATTAATTGTTAAAGAGAATAACCTTTTTAGAGTTGATTTTTATCATTTAAATATTTGAAATTTTAATTATTACCAGTCAAAGTGATCCGCTGCCTTCCCAAGTGGTAAGAAACTTGACGTTTTAAAAAAATTAAGCTCACTTCAATTTGTTCAGAATGGTTGCCATATTTTGGAAAAGAAAATTTTAGGCGAGTTGAATTTTAGGCTCTGATTGATAAGGCCAAGAAACGAGCTTATAGCTTGCGGATAGCTTATAAGCTCGTTTGACTAAAAAAACTCTGTTTGGTAATGTTTTACACCACAAGCTTATAGCTTATTTCACGAGCTTATAAGCTATTTTTCAGACCCTATTCCAAGTAGCGTTTGAGCTTATAGCTTCTCACTTTTAATTCCAATTTTACCCTTATTAGTCTAACTAAATTCTATTTTTTACCCTTAATCATTTATTATATTATAAAGTAAAATACATATGTTTTAAATATGAATGCTATTTTTTTTATGAATGAAAGATCCTTTTTTTTTCTCAATAGAAAAAGATATTTTTTTTACCGTTACGTTTAAGTTTTTTTTCGTTACAATTGTTACGTTTTTTTTTGTGACTATTTCAATATTTAATGTCACCTTTTTTTTTTTTTGCGAAATGACACATTATTTTTGTGTGATATATCAGAATTGTAGAGAATAAGAACAAGGACAATGATTTTCTCCAATAAAATTAATGAGAACGTTACGTTTACCTTCACTATATATTTTTTTGTACAAAATTTCATTTATTGTTGCGTTTAAACTTTTTTACACTTTATATCTAATTTTTTTAGGCAAATGAAAATAAATATAAATTAACATTTAGGGATTAAAAATTAATTTAATAATAATATTAAATTAACAAATTTTAATTTTTAAATACTTTAAACATTAATTGATATAAACTTTATTATGAATTAAAAATGTCGTTTTATGTAATTTTACTTAGTTGAAAAGATAATTTTACCAAACACTTCAAGTAACTTATCAACTATCAGTCATCAGCTATAAGCTATCAACTAGTTTATCAGTCACTATTTTTACCAAACAGAGCCTTAATTTAGTCACGAGGTTTGAATTTTTTACAAAAGAACTTACTATTACTTCATCCGTTTTCTAACCCACTTGGGTTGGCCTAGTGGTATTGGCTTGGAACCTAGGAGTGTGCTCTTCCTCAAGGTCTCGAGTTCGATTCTCTCTGGTGCCAATTTGAGGGGGTTAGTTTAGCTTCTTCAAAAAAAAAAGTTTCCTCCACCATCGCCATTTAAGCTCTGTTTGGATAAGTTAAAAGTAACGGAGAGGAGTGTCTCTGTGAACTTAACTCAGTTAGTAAGGACAATGCATAATATATGCAAGGTCTAGGGTTCGAATCCTAGACACTACTAACAAAAAAAGAAGTAACGGAGTGGAATAGAATGAAATGTAACTGAATAAAATGGAATAAAGATTCAATTCCATTATTTGGATATGTAACGACGGAATGGAATGATTCCATTCTTTGAAAGGTAGATAGAATGGAATGAAATATTTTTTATTTCAATTTTATCCTTCATTTATAAAAGCATCAATATATTGAATTATGAGTTCAATTTGATCGATATGTCATTATTTTGAATCTATAGGAATTATGAATTCAGTCTCCTTAATATATGCAACATATAAGACTATATGCAAACAGTATCGATCAACAAATTTTCATCAATATTCAACAAGTAAACTAAGGTATTTATACACAATATCAAACTAAATTTTCATGTCCAGCCTAATAACTATAAGCATCACGATCAATTTGTGAAGTTGGGAGGAAGAAGGAACAAAAGAGAGAATGAAGTGCCGCTAATAAAATAGAAAAGACAGGGATAAAGTTGTAATTGTATTATTAATTGTTCATTCCATTCGATACACCTTCGATTGGGGGAATGAAAATTGGCTAAATGAGTGGAGTAAGGATCCTCTTCATTTATAAAAATAAATGGAGGATGCCATTTAGAAAGATATACACACAAAAAATAGGTTTTTGCACCATCTTTAATTATTTTTTACTTTCTGTGTATTTATCTATCCAAATGGAGGAAATGGAAAAACTTATAAAAGGAGATGATCCTAACTCAAATGAGTGAGTGGTGTTAGTGTTAGATGGAATGAGTTTCATCGCACTCCATTCCATTCCATTACTTTTTAACAAAATCAAACAATTGAATAAGGATCTAACTTACTTCATTCCACCACTCTCCACCAATCCAAACATAACCTTAGTGTTTCAACCAATTTTTTTTTTACCATATACGACCTGACCACTTGCTTAAGAAACTCACATTCTTTACATTTGAATTAATCCATTGTTTATATCCTTTTTAATATTTATATTTCCTTCAAAATTATAGGGCGAAGTTCAATCAATCTCTCACATCATACATGACTTCACACTTAATTTCTCCTCTGCATTCACTTCCTTTCTACTCATCTCCGTAATAACTTCAGACATAATTAAATTCAACCTTAAATAAAGCATTATGGGTTTCGTTTACTACATTTCATGTTCGACTAGATCTCAAATCTATTTCCTTTTTGGGGTATTGTATATTTTTATTTTTTTTTGAAACATGGGGTATTGTATTTGTATAGACAGTTTTTTAATCAAGACTGAAAAACAGGCAGGGACTAAATTTTGAGTGAAAATCTATAATATTTTCAATTTTATTTTTGACAAATCTATTTCATTAATTAAATCCAACAGTGTTTTTTTTGTTTCACTAATTAATTGAGTCATCATCCTAAAAATAGCCATTTTTTATATACCTTTTGAAAATTAGGTTTTAATGTGTTAAATCTCTACAAGTAGTTTTGATTTAGATCCCTATAACTTTCTCTATGATTTATTATATGGGTCCATATCATTAACATCCATTAAAAAAAACACGTCAATATGATAAGTAGACGTTCGATTAACACTTTCTAGCAAAGTTTTTTAATTAAAGATGACTAAAGCTCAAAGAAGAGACTACGAACTAATCAAATCAATAGAAACTCCAAAATAATTAACATAAAAAAAATAAAAAAATGCACGAGTTGAACAATGCTCTCATAACAAATAACCGAATTCGTCAACACATCCGCACAATGATTTTCTATGTACAACCGCTGCAACACTAATGTTTATGATTTGATTCACAGTATGAATGAAGGATACCCAAATCTCTCAATCCAACTTAAGTATCCATACAATGTGTTAGATAAATCTACTTTCAAAGTCACTTTCACCGATCTTGTAATTCTAAATTATCCCCCCACACTCTGCACTTCTGACTCGTCATATTTAGTTTGTCGCTAGTTTTATTTTTATATTGTCCTTATGGAAATCAATGGTAAGACAAGGGTGAGTGCTATGTTAATCAACCAGTTAAATAAAAAACCACTACAATTTGAGGATTAAAACACATTTGAAACAGAGAAATTTAATTCAATTGGTTTTGAATTTTTGCATTTATTTATTTATCTATTAATACTTTGTTATTTGATTTGTTTAATTCTTAGTCATAGTTTTTAAACATGATTAAAAATAAAAAACAAACGCTACATAACTGAAAAATCTCGTTGGTTCTTTATCCAAGCCTTATTTCAATAGTGATTTTAAAGTAAAAAACAGTGCACTTGGTTCTAATATGAATTAAATCCTATGAATGTTTGCAAAAAACAAGAGTTGCATATTTGGTGTTTTATGACTGAGCACAACCTAGATTTCGTTGATGACATAATGTTAATTTCAAATTTCAATAGTCATAGTTAAACTTAATGGCATGCTCTTAAAATGAAATTGTCTCATACTATATCTATTTCCTCTTCACTACAAAAGCTGCCTGATCAAACCTCAGTAAACATTGACATTGTGGCAAAAATAGTTGATATAATTCTTAATTATCCTAATTATTCAAAGGGTGTCTCAAACAATGCATTTAACAAAGACTCTAGTGACAACTACTTATACTGTCCTAAGGTTTTTCTATTTCACACAGCTGACAATTATACAATCTCCTTTGTTTCGATAGTCCAATGCCATCAAAACCCTTGGATAGTAGAAGCGGGTCGCAAGAGTCTTGACGAGCATATCATGACTCTTCGTGACTCCTCCAACCAGCTTTAACTATCCTAGTATTTCGATGAAGGAACAGAAATATACCAACTGCTCAAATGCGCCAAATGTCTGATTGCAAACAACACAATTTCTCAAAATATTATGTTTGTTTGGTCACTAAAAAAGATTCCTACGCATACTTTGATTGACTGAATCAAAGGATGTGTGTGTCAGATTACAAATTTTCAGCACCTACACTGTATCAGACAGGGATAACTGTAAAATTAGTTTAGTTCATAATACAGAAAAACACAGTCACACATAAATAAAAAAACATAAAGTGTGTTAAGCGTTAACCCCATAAAGTGTCCCTAAACACTTTGTTCCAATGCCATTAAAATGTCTTAAATCAGAACAATTACAATCACACAATCATTTCGTTAAGACTCTAGGAACAGCTTTTTATACAATCTTAAATCCTAGAGATGTAGATCTACAAAAGTTGCCATTTTAATGCTTACTTCCACATATTATTATTTATCATTTGTGTTCCTAACAAGCTTGGAATATTCCTAATTGACTTTTGTCAAACTTGTTAGAAAATGAGGAAACTGTCATGAATCCTAAAAGAGGTGAAGTTCTTCTCAACCCTTCGAATCAAGACTTGGTCACACTCTCCAGTAGCTTTTCTGGAAATTGTTCTAAACTTAATAGTGTCAAGTTTTCAACATATGGTTAAGCACACCGTTAACATATAACACATTGTATAATAAGTACCATTTAAGAAACAACTAGACTCTAACCTGTGGGATGCACGGATTTTGTAGAGTTTCATATATAAAATATCAAATTGGCTATATTATTACTTGTAGAGTTGCATATAAACTCAGAAAGAATCAAACTAAGTGACAATTGAGAGTGATCGACATGCACAAT
>Ga0228710_1009198_pt1 | contig 13828 bp, 12 predicted proteins | sample MedpolnodulmetaG_FD_177995 | JGI IMG/M metagenome (GOLD analysis project Ga0228710, IMG submission 177995) | Root nodule microbial communities from Medicago polymorpha collected in Santa Monica, California, United States - pink nodules | ecosystem: Host-associated > Plants > Roots > Nodule...
AGTTAAAAGCAAAAAAAAAAAAAATAGAGAACCGGTCAGACCAAAAACTCGGTCGAGTCACCGGTTTTTATCGGTTTTGACCGGTTCTGGCCGAGTCAACTGCATGACCGATCCAAATGTTGGCTCGAACCGGCCTACCCACCGGTTCACGGTCCGACCGGCCGGTCCGAGCCGAGTTTTAAAACTATGGGCGTTTGTTTTCATTTTGTTCTGTGTTTTTGTACCAATATGTCATGTGTTCTTGCTATGATAAACTTAGGGGGCTTGGAAAGAGTTGTTTTTTTTAGGGGGCCAAAATCACAACTTTGAGAAACTTCAGGGGTCAAAAGTGTAATTAAGCCTTTTTAATTTTGAAATTATGTCATTTTATATAATTTTTTATTTATTAGATTATTTTTCAAAATTTTGTTGTTGAAGAATTTTATTTGATTGTTGGTTATACTTTGTTACTTTAGTATGTCATAAATGGTGTCATTAAAAAAAAGTTTGTCTTAAATGGTGTGATTGGACTATGACTTTTATGATTCAACCATACATTGTCACATGTAACTTTTCCTTTCAATTTCATTTTGATATGCCATGTGTATTATTCAAAGATTCTCAAATGTATATATAGAGGATTGTAACCGTAATTTACTCTTCATTTGACCATATGCCTAGAAAATTTACTCTTCATTGACCATATTACTAGAAAATTGGCTACATCTTATGAACGCCATAACCTGAATCCTCTGATGTTAAATCCTCTTTCCAATTCTGAAATTCTTCTCCACCAAACATGTTATGATCTCAACGGCTGAGAATAACTAAAATGGACACATGGCATGTGATCCACAGATGAAGGAGTTGAGGAGAGAAAATCTAACAAAAAAATATTACTCTACATGCTATAAGAGGCGAAGGAAAGGATTGACAAAGGGGGAAGAATTTGATGAACCTACCTTCTCTCTACTGGACTGTTGTACTAAGTTCTCTGCTAGTACTCAGTATTTCTTCTTCTCCTTACCTACTTCTTCTTAATTTAGCTTTATCCTTTATAGTGATTCACTGTAATTTTCAAGCACTTTCATTATTGTACTATTCTATTGGTATAAATAGTGAAACCATTGAATTTATTATAATCCAATTGTCCTTTTTATAATTCCAAACCATTACAAAACACTACTTGCATGATCCCAACAAAGCTATCAAAAAACAAAAAGCCAAGTCAATTAATTGGATATGTAATGAGAAAAAGGAAAACAAATGAGCTGAAGTAGTTAATCAGACGAGAAAGTGAATATCATACTCAGAACTTATCTGTGTCAATGCATTTATCAAAAACATCTAGAATCAATGGTTCATTAGTCCAAAAAAAAAGGTACATTAGTCCCAATATCCACCCTGTTATATCACAAGAAGAAATTATTAGAATTTTCACTTCAGATTCAATTAACTACAAAGCATTAAGAATGAAAGAACCTGCGATTAGTTCTGCACCATATTCGAGCCAAGCTGTCTTGAACCTCAAGATCCCCAATGTTGTAGAATGTAGTTGGTGTTACATTCGCTCCCTGAATATAATCGTAACTTGGTCGTTTTCCTATCTGAGACTGTGGCAGCTGTAGAAATTATGCCAGTTCTATAAGCAATACAATTATGTTTTAAAAGTTCACTATAATGTGCCATGCTCATGGCAGAGGAGAAAAACAACTTGCATGTTCATGGCATCGCATCCTCCAAATCGCCCTACAATGTTCCATGCTCGAATAGTCTGCAAATATCCCAATTCAACAAAATTTCCTAATTGAAGCTTGTGTGCATCGTGGAGAATGTTCGACAAAATAAAGTCATAGGATAGAGTTGCTTACATCACAAATTAAGATGTCTTTTGCCAATGGAGCATTGTAAAATTCAAAGCATATATATGATTTTGAAAAATCAAATATGGAAATGCCAGTATCATGGGTAAGAAAAAACATAATATCTTTTTGACATAAAAGCAAATAGATCAAGTAATTTTGCAACATGTGGAACATGGACAACCGTAGTTACTATTTTCACCATGTGTTCTCACACAAATGGCACCCTCCTATACATATTTTCGATTGCAGAATATAAGAAATCTGAATTCTTTTATTTTCTAGAGTTTCCCACTACATCTCTTTGGCTACTTTGATATATACAGTTGAATTGAACTTTGATTGGTACTCTTCTGATCCAGTCTTTGTGTGGAGTATTTTGTTCCTGTTTTTTCCTAGTCTCTCTTCCATCTGCAAATGTATCGTAGTTGGAAAGTAATTTGAAGCTGCAACTATTAAATTTTCATTGCGAGTATTTAGAGGCTAGCAATCGATAGGATGTGATGCAACATATTTAAAGTCAGTACAACAGGAACACCGGTACTCATCAAATGAATAGAATGGTCTTGAGTATTATGCAGTATATGATTTGGAAGGAAAAGAATGCCAGAAGATTTCAGCAGATTCATCAATCGGTTCGGGAACTCGTTAGCCAAATCAAAAAGATTGTTTACATTATTGAGTTGAAATCTAAAAAAAATGAAGAGCCTAAAGTTAAGCTTGTGAGGTATTTGGCTTTTCTTGTTTATGTGAGAGATTAACTCTTGTTTTATTTGTTTTGTGGCTTCTTGTTGCTAAAAAAACATGGTCAGGAATGGAATTATAATTCATAAAATATGATGAGTAAAGGTAGAAATTTAATTGCAAGAATCATACTACCTCCGTCTCTAAATATAAGACATTTTTGAGGAAAAAAAATTGTCTCTTTTTATAAGATCTTTTTGATATTTTCAAGTACATTAATTAATTCTTTACCAACTTACCCATGTTTATTTTATATCTTTTTCTTCGATCAACATTAAATACTATTTTGAAAACATACACTAACTCTCTCTATTAAAGGATAAAATTGCAAAAACAATATTAATTATAAACAAATTTATTATCATTTTCACGTTTCTTAATTCCCGTTATTTTTCCAAAAATGCCCAATAACTAAGGACGAAAGTAGTAGTTTCAAGTTTGTAATAATTGTTTTGGTTAATGAAAGTTATCTCGATTTAAAAAAAAATTATACATTGAACAAATATTTATTATTGATAACTAATGTCTTAGACTTCAGGTGTTGGTGCTGAAGGCAATAGCTGATTTGCTGAAGTTAATTGCTTGCCCTGAAGCGTGCTCATAATGAGTGATAATTTCTTTGAGATTGAGCTTCGGAAATGGTGGCTCAACAGAAGAGGAAGCTGTCATCAGCGAAAAGAAGGTGGCTTATTGAAGGAGCTGAACGACATATGCGTGTGCCATGCAATGTTCCTCTTCGTTCTCGATTCTTAATAACCGCTGAGAGACCTTCTGCACAAATGATGTAAAGGTACGGCGAGAGAGGGCAGCCTTGTCGCAGTCCCCGTTCCGGAGTGATAGGACCAATGCGGTCCCCATTAAAGATGGTGTTGTATTCAACAGAGGTTATGCACATCATCATCCATGTTACCCACTAAGGACAGAAACCTAGCTTTTCAAGAATCGCTTGCAGGTATGACCAACTGACACTGTCGAATGCTTTGGAGATGTCAAGTTTCAGAGCAACTTCTCCTTTTTTTTCCCTTTTGACTTGCATCGCATATGGTGAAGGATTTCAAAAGCAGTCAGCGCATTATCCATGATGGATCGTGAGTGAACAAAAGCAGCTTGCTCTGGGGATATGCATTTGCTGATCAGAGGTCGAAGGCGATTAGCTAGGACTTTTGAAATGATTTTATATATGACATTGCATAACAAGATAGGACGGAGATCCCTTATGGTTTCAGGGTTGTCCCCTTTCGGAGCTAAGACAATATTAGTTTCATTCAAACTCGATGGTAATTGACCGGAGTTAAGCCAATGTGAAGCCTCCAAGAATAATTCACCCCCTATATCGTCCCAGAATTTGTGGTAAAAAGCTGGATTAAGACCGTCTGGACCTGGTGATTTATCGGGATGCATACTGAAAATTGCCTCCTTAAATTCTTGCTCCAAAAATGGTTGTGTAAGAATGGAATTATCTTCGGCGGAGACTACTGCTTGGACACAGGAAGTGATTGGAAAATGATCACCTGGGAGGGCTGAGAAAATATTGCTGAAATAATCATGGATATGTGTGCAGAGGTCGTCATGAGAGGTTATCCAATTACCAGAATTGTCGCGCAATTTTTTTATTGTGTTTCTTCTTTTCCTTGCTGATGCTGATGCGTGAAAGAATTTGTTGTTCGTATCTTCATCATAGAGCCAAAAAACCTTTGATTGTTTTTTCCAATAACTTTCTTCCTGGTTTAATGGAAGATACCAGAATCTGGAAGGTATCTCGTGGTGGTAATTACACCGTAAAGTCAACCTACCGCATATGCGTTGACCTCCTTCACCCACCGCCTCCCGCACATACTGATCTCCATTGGAAGAATCTATGGAATATGAAAATTCCACCCCGTGTTAGCATTTTCATGTGGCGTCTTGCACATCAATGCCTTCCTACTCATGTTAACCTCACCACTCGAGGCATCCCTTGTGACGACATGTGCATATCATGTGAAACTTTGGCTGAATCGCATATGCACCTTTTCTTTGTGTGTTCAAAAGCAATGGAGTGTTGGGACTGTATAGATTTGGGGCACCATGTTCGAGAGCTTCTGCTCCGGACTAGTGAATTCACTACTCTGCTGTTTGATTTTCTTGACAGGTTATCACTCATTCAACAGCAGTTGGCTGCAATGTTGCTTTGGAGTATTTGGAAGAGCCGTAATTTAAAGCTTTAGGAATCTTCAAGTACCTCTCCCACACTCACTGTCACTAGAGCAAAAGAAACACTCCACGAATGGAGTTGTATGCAAAGGGTTAAACCTCAGGTTCAACACTTGGCTCATACAAACACGTGGGTAAAACCAGTGATAGGCGTTATAAAGTGTAATGTTGATGCAGCAACTTTCAATAACAACACCGTGGCGGGTTTTGGCATGTGCTTTCGCGATTCTTTGGGCCAATTTATTTTCGTCAAGTCTGCGCATCTCACTTCCTTTGGTTCTGTTTTAGAAGCAGAAGCAGCTGCACTGCTGCAATCTATTCACACAACTATTTCAATTGGTTTGCATTCAGTAATATTTGAAACAGATAACAAAACACTTGCCAATGCTATTAACTCTACATCTGCTCATAACAGCGAGTTCAAAGACATTGTAACTCAGTGTAGGGTTCTTTTATCTAACAATCTCGACTATGTAGTGTCGCATATTCGGAGGCAAGCTAATAGAGTGACTCATACTATTGCACGAGCATCTCTATCTCATACTAGCCCTCATATCTTTTATAATGTACCTCATGATATGTACTCTTTGATTATGAATGAAATGCATTAATTTTGTCTTTGCTAAAAAAAAAAACTAATGTCTTAGACTTGTAAAAAAATAAACTGATGTCTTAGACATTTTTATTACACCAAATTAATCTTCACTCAATGCAATAACACACAACCTTTTTTTTTAAAAAGAACACGCAACTTTTTATTATACATTATGTTGCATGATTTAAATACTTCCTAACTAACTTAATGTATAAGATTATGTGTTGTTGACCTCCTAACTTTTTCAATGTTACAATCTCGGTCCCCTATTAAACAAAACATATGTACTTCTTTATTGAATAGTGCACTGACGGGCTTATCAAGTATTTTGGAGGTCCTATCGGGAGTTTTAGTGATTATCAATCTAATTTTTACCTAGGCTTATTTAATAATAGATATTGCTGTAAAATAGGCTTTCAAACTTTACAAGGCCTTTAAAAAGGTCAGGTTGGATCTCGAAAATGAGCCTATGATGAGGAATAAGTCAGACTTATGCCTATAATTTTTTAAAGAAAAATGTTATTCTCCCATCAAGTTTCGCTCATTTCCAACCAAACTTCTGAAAATATCCCCGTGTGAGTTAGCTCACGTAGGTGTTAAACCCAACTGACTTAAGTCATGCTGAAAAATCACACTGAACCCCAGCGTGAGTTAATTTACACTGTTTTTCTTTCTCTGAACCCCAACACTAGATAATTGCAGGGGTGGTTTCGGCGACCCTGGGCGGGACCGTCCAAGCTCGATCGATAATTTTTGCACATTAGGCCCAACCCAAAAGCCCATTAACACACCTACAAAAAAAATTATTGGGCAAACATTCCAAGAAAAGAAAACTCAAGTCTCTCTGTCTCTCGTTCTCGGCTCTCACTGTCAGCTCTCGGCCTCTCTGAACTCTCATCTGTCTCTTTCCATCAAAAAAATGTAGCTTAACATGCCTAAAACAATTATCATCATAGCTTTTTTTGTGTGGCTGCCATTCAAGTGTTAAACACCTACTCCCTGCTTATTTATTTTGAATACCTACACATGCCAATTCTTAGCTCCACATGTTAATGATCCAAACTCCAAGGTTATTTGAGCCAGTTTGGTTTATCATGTGATAGTTACTTTGCTCCCTCAATGCTCTAATCCCAAACATTCCTTCAGAATCCTTGTTTTTTGTCTGTGGACTGCAGACCTTGTCTTGCATCTAATCTAATTTATAATCTGTAAGTCGTCAATCTGAAGTAACTCTTTAATGTAAATGATCAACAAATTTGAAACTTTGAATATATTAAATATTCAACTCCTTATGTGTAAGGTATGAGCGTATGTTACAATATTTCTACTACAAAACAGACTTTGAGTTGCTCCGGAAGTAGTAATGAAGAACACATGAGGTAGCTTCTATGTATATTTGCAAAATTTAGCTGATTCTGTCTATGCTTGCAAATTTGTTTTATATGCTTGCCTAAATATTAATCATGATATAGCAAGGAAATATATAAGTTTTTACGGATCAAAGACGCAATTTCCTCATATTAAAATTATTTTCCTAAGCAGGGCTGTGGCACTCCTTATTCATGGTTTTGAATACCTACTCATCCAAGTCAGCATACTACAATAATTGCAGCCACTATCTATCTCCATACCTTTGTATAACCTTGTTGAATTTGTTTTCTAGGTTCTTGAACGACAAAGGGGAAGTTGTGGAACGAGTTCTTGCTCTACATCATGTCAAAGATACTACTTCCGAGGCACTAAAGAATGCTCTTTATGATATTCTGGATCGTTACAAGTTATCTATTTCAAGATACGAGGGCAAGGATATGATGGGGCTTCGTATATGAGAGGTGAATTTAATGGTTTGCAAAGAAAGATCCTAGACGAAAATCCTTATGCTTTCTATGTCCATTGTAATGCTCACCGCTTGCAATTGGTGATTGTGTCTGTTGATAGTAGTTGCTCATCTATTAATGATTTCTTTGAATACATCTCCTTAATTGTAACAACATCTAGTACATCTTGCAAGAGAAGGGATGCTTTGACGGAGACACAACACCAAGAAATTTTGAATAGACTTGAGAGTGGTGAGATATCTACAGGAAGGGGCAAGCATCAATCATCTACTCTCGCTAGACCCGGGGATACTAGATGGGGTTCACATCATATTACCTTGCTTCATTTGGGTCAGATGTGGTCCTCCGTGTTAGTGGTGCTTAATATGGTTCATGAAGATGGACGTGGACCATCTCAAGCGGCAGGTTTGATAGAAAAAATGGAGAGCTTTAAATTTGCTTTCATTTTGAAGTTAATGTTAAAGTTGTTTGGTATCACAAACGAGCTTTCAAAAATCTTGCAAAGAAAAGATCTTAATATTGTGCTTGCCAAGGAATTAATTAATGTCGTCAAAGCTCGGTTGGCCACATTGAGAGATAGTGGTTGGGATAATTTATTTGTTGATGTACAAGAATTTTGTGTTGCTAAAGGTATTCCGGTACCAAATATGGATGAAGAAATATCGGTTCGGGGTCGTTCAAAACTAGAAGGGAGGACTGTCACTAATCTCCACACATATTGACAAAATATGTGTGAAGATGGATCATCGCTTTAGTGAAGGAAGTAACATTGTGCTTGATTGCTTCTCTTGTCTTGACCCCAAAAACTCTTTCTTCAAGTTTGATGTTGATAAGCTTGTTCGTCTTGTTGATATTTATCTTGCAGACTTTTCTGATGATGACCGTTGAACAATAAAGGAGCAACTTGACACTTATGTACTTCAAGTGAAAAGGCATGCTTCCTTTTCTTCTTGTGAAGATGTTCAAATTTTGGCTATAAAGATGGTTCAAATTGAGAAACATTTGGTATTTTCATTGGTCTACAAACTCATTGAGTTGACTTTGATATTGCCGGTGTCGACAGCATCCGTTGAAAGAGCTTTTTCAGCAGTGAAGATTATCAAGACTAAATTGCGCAACAAGATCAACAATGTGTGGTTAAATGACTTGATGATATGTAACACCGAGCGGGAGATATTCAAGTCACTTGATGATGTTGGTATTATTCGAACATTCACCGGAAAGAGGTCTCGGAAAGGATATTTACCTCCTAATTTTATATAGCACGCTATTGACAGGTTATATTTTATCTCTCTTATTTCAAACTGTACTTTTGTAGAAAAAATGACGATCCTCTTTTATTTTGATTTATGACTATTTATATATATTATGTCACATGTGAATTTGCCATAAATTTTTCGCCCGGACTCTATAAAATTTCTGGCTCCGCCACTGATAATTGTATGTAATTCATGGTATTTTTCTGCATAAAAAGTTATGGCTCTATACATAAAGTCAGTTGTCTTTATACTATTTAATGGATATCAATATTCTAGTACAACTATTTAATGGAAATCAATATTGGAAAACAATATTGAATGTCAAGTAAAAATTGGTGGTTGTATGAAAACATATACGTGGCCATCAAGTATACCAATTAGTGACCAAAGCAAACATTTTTTCTTAGTCTTCGCGTATGATTCACTGAATTCATGAAAACTACACCAAATGGAACGGGACAGCCTCCAATATGTAACTTAAGTGAGAAAGAAAACCAGCGTGAATTAATTCACGCTGGGGTTCAGTATGAATTTTTTGCGTCACGTAGGTTGTATTCTAGCATGACTTAAGTAAGTCGGGTTTAACACTTGCATGAGTTAACTCACGTCACGGGTGTTTTTGCAAGTTTGGTTGGGAGTGAGCAAATTTTGTTGGAAGAACATTTTTCTTTTTTAAATAAGACAGGTTTAGGTCTTACAAAACTTCATCCAATCTAACCCATTTCCACCCCAATTCTCAAATTAGAATTAAAAATCCAGACCTATATTTTTCGATTGAAAACTTTAATAAAAGCATATTTCAAAAACTAAAATGCTCTCTTTTAGAGACAAGTACATACTAGTGATTGCAACAAATATTTGACAACATTATTCTCTCTTTTAGGTCCAATATATGCATACTCTATAAATATAGGAGCTGGTTGGGGACGCGTAGTGTTCGTTCGACCAAACTTTTTTAATGTTAAAAACAAATAAAATTGATGCGGATGTTTTTTAAAAAAAATCCTTTATTTTTTGTTATTGCATGATTGCTAAGTTGGACCTATTTTTTTGTTTTTTTTAACAGAGCGGTTTCGCTATCGGGATACATTCGCGAGACTTTTCTCGCGATGTATAGCACTTCCCTTCTTCTAAGAGAAATGTTTTTTCCAGCGAATGATTATTTTGCGGAACATCACGACACGTTATACCAAAAGTCCTTTATTTTTTGTTACTACATGATTGCCAAGTGAGACCTGTTTTTTATGTTTTTTCAACAGAGCAGTTTCGCTATCGGGATACATTCGCGAGACTTTTCTCGCGATGTATAGCACTTCCCTTCTTCTAAACACAGATTAATTTCTAAAGATGATAATAGGCACGATATATACTATATTGACAATGACATGCATATACTAGATCTACACTGGGCAGATGCACGGATCCGGATCCTCTCAATCCGCCTTTTCTCTCAATTCTCTCAACAATAAAATCCAACTTTAGATTAATCCAACAGATGGAAGATTGAAAGAACAAATGATTAAAACAAAAACACATTGCACAAAATAAAATACAACTATAGTTAATTATAGAACCGTTCTTGACCAAATTGCGATGTCCTTTATTCTTCTTCTTTTGCATGTGTCTTCTCTCTTTACTTTTTATCGATTTCTTAAAAGTTATTATGGCTTCTTCTAGTTTGTATATGCAAATCCAAATTGGGGTTTCACAAAGCAATTCCCCCTTCAACCGAATTTGTACATGTCACCAACTATAGTCTTTTGATATCATTGATATGTATCCCCTTAAAATTTTAAAACCTTGTCGATAAGGCTTGAATTGTGTGATAACCCATTTGCAATTTCAATTTGACCATCGGAATCTTCAACAAATTAATAAAAATGAGTTGAAATTACAAATGAAAATGAAAGCACGAAAATAGATTTGAAGAAAAAAAGCAGTTATGATCCTGCATAAGAAAATTGGAATTGCCAAAAAAAAAAAGGTAGAGATGAGAACAACAAGATGGCGTGTAGCAAACGCTGAGACGGTGCTTTGACCCTCATCCATCAGATTAATCTAACGCCTGTGAATAATGCTGGAGGGATCGAAGGAGAGAGCATGGCTGGAGAGGATCCGTATTCGCACAGGCACAGCAAAAGTTTTGGATTTTATAGCCCAAACCAATATCATCCTTTATTGTAGACAAAGAAAAGATTAAAGAAGTATGAAAAAACAGAATGCGCCCCATCAGCATTGAACTAGAAAATTCATATGACACAATAGTCCAAACTCAATTTTTTGGATGATATATTATTGGAGAATCTATGCATGCATTCTCCAATAATATATCATCCAAAAATTCCCTTAGATTCTTTTCTGCAGGACCACCTTCCTTCCCTGCCTCTCTAGCCAACCCCTTCCATTTCATTGCATTCTTTCTCAATTCCTCTCCTTTCTCTCCTCTTCCCATCACTACTTCCAAACACTTCCTAATTTCATCCCCTCCTACAATTCCATTCTCATCCACTTTATCATCCACTCTTACACCTATCTTCCACACATCTTCGATTAGCTTTGCATTAGTCTTTTGATCAGTCCATTGAGGAAATGCCACTAGAGGAACCCCTGATACCAAACTTTCCAAAGTTGAATTCCAACCACAATGAGTCAAAAAACAACCCAATGAAGAATGTGAAAGAACCTCCACTTGAGAACACCACTTCACTATCTTCCCCTTCTTTTCCAACTCATCTTTAAATTTCAACTCCTCTACTTTTTCTCTCATGACCCATAAGAATGAAAACCCACAATTCAACAACGCACGTGCAATTTCCTCTGTTTGTCGCTCAGACAAATCAAAGTAACTACCAAAAGAAACATAAACAACAGAAGATTTTGGCTTTGAGTTTAACCATTCAATATAGTCATTTGAACGTTGCAATAGGTCACCACTGAAGGAAGTATCGGAGGGAATCAATGGTCCGATGGGAATCATTTTGAGGTTATGAGCATCAACGGCTCTGAGTGCCTCTGGCTCCAAAGCTTCAAAAGTGTTTACGAGTATTATTGGATTGGTTTCAATGTCGAGTTCATGAAAATCTTGTTGAAAATATGGAAAAACAAAAGACAACACACTAGGATTTGAGGTAAATAAAAAAGAAGGTATGTCACGTGGCGATAGTGTGAAGGGCAATCCTGGTAATTCAATGGTAGTTTGGTTTTGGTTATTGATATGGTTACTATAACCATGAAAGTAGTAATAGAGAATATCAAACACTGTGGCGGGTTCAATCCAGAGTTTAGCTGAGCGGAGGTTGAATCCACGAGCTACTTGTGGAGCCCAAGGAAGCATTATGGTGTAGAGTAAGCAAGTGAAAGGTTTGGATTCTTGTTTGGCAGAGAGTATGAGATTGGTGATGAAGTCGGAGCCACGGCTGTTGAAGTGTGAGGTGTATAGGTGGAAATCAGCGTCGGTGTTTGTGATGGCGATGAAACCGTCGTCATAGCCATCGGAGAAGGGGGTTATGGAGAGGTTGGAGATGGTGGTTATGGATGGATTGAGGAGGATTAGGCGACGGTATAAATGGAGGGTGATAGGAAGAGTGACATGTGCACCCATTGATATGAGTCGCTTGGCAAATTGAAGGGCTGGGTTTATGTGGCCTTGAGCTGGGTATGTTACAAGAAGGATGCGGTGGTGGTGGGACATGATTGCGATGGGGAGATTGGTAAGGAGTGAAACACTACTTATCATAGATGTATGTATGCACATTTATTTATAGTAATGGACTCAAACTCAATCATTGTTTATTTTGATTTGGATCTCATACATACACACAAATTAAACTAGAACATTGATACATTCACATCCTTAAATGACATGTATCACTTGTACATCCACACACAATTATGACATGTGTCTACCTGAATCCCAGAAATTTAGTTTTTTTGTCTCTCACACGCTCTCACAGGAGGGTGGTATACTATATGTATGAAGAAAAGAGTGTCAATGAAACATTATCCATTAAATTAACACACTACTAATAATGATATCGAGAAGGACTTCTTCCTCTTGCAATGGTGAATTTCTTATTAAATTACAAATATATCATTCGGTCCTATTAGTTGTTTGCAATGAGTTAGTTTTAAGTTTTTTTTCTTATGCAAATTGGTTTTTAAGTTATAAAATATTTTTACTATTATCCTCCTTTTATCCCACTCAATTAAAAAAGTGTTTATGTGAACGTTTAATATTATGTTGGTAACTTCAAATTTATTTCACTCAAAATTAATTAAGATTCGTGAGTGTATAAAAGTGTTTATGTGAACGTTTAATATTATGTTGGTAACTTCAAATTTATTTCACTCAAAATTAATTAAGATTCGTGAGTGTATTATCAAGTCTTTATTTGAAATAACATTGTTCGATTACTTGATTGATTTATAATATTGTTAATGAAATATTATTTATCTATAAAATTATGTTTGAATTTAGAAGCAACAAGGAGTAATCATATTTGTTGTAATAAACATTTTTTTGGACTTATAACCTCATTATTAATGTTAATGGAAATACTTTTTAAAGAAGTTGAATGAATTTTATTTTAAAGAAATTGAATGAAAAAAACGTGACATTTTCACAATAAATGACATCTTCATCATTTTTCTATTTCTATTGTTTTTGTTAAAGAAAAAGAAAGTTGTCATAAAAGTTGTTTCAAAATGGTTGTTCAAATATCATTAATTTTTTAAAAATAAAAAAATAACTACCAAATGCAACATTCTTATTTGATGGGGATGTAAAACTAATCTACATCTCATTTTTCTCTAAGATATTACACCTCTTTTGTTTTTTTTTTAAACCCTTTCACTTTTATTAGTTATTATTATATGCAAGGTCTGGGGGTTCAACCTCAGACACTACCAAAACAATTTATTATAAAATATTACTAAAAATTACAATACCCCTTTTTATGAGGACAATAATTGTGGTCATATTAAAATGTCCTTCAACATTAATATGATTTTGTGTTTTATACTTTTATTAAGATTTTTTTATCTCTTTTCGGTCCCCTCCACAATTATGTTAGGTGTATTTTTAATATCCCCATTTAAAGTTTTTATGCGGACAATAATTGTGGTCATATTAAAATGTCCTTCAACATTAATATGCTTTTGTGTTTTATACTTTTATTAAGATTTTTTTTATCTCTTTTCAGTCAACGTCCACAATTATGTTAGGTGTATTTTTATAAGGTTTAATAGCAGTTTTCGCCCCCGTAACTTTCACGAAGTTGCGATTTTGGCCCCATAAAAAACTACAAAACCGTCCTCTAAGTTTTGCAACTGTAACAGTTTTCGTCCCCAAGGCAAAAA
>Ga0228710_1009199_pt1 | contig 13827 bp, 7 predicted proteins | sample MedpolnodulmetaG_FD_177995 | JGI IMG/M metagenome (GOLD analysis project Ga0228710, IMG submission 177995) | Root nodule microbial communities from Medicago polymorpha collected in Santa Monica, California, United States - pink nodules | ecosystem: Host-associated > Plants > Roots > Nodule...
GTTTATTTTATTTCTTTTACTATTTATACAACTTATTCTAATTATTATTTTACTTATTTAATGTTAGAATTAAAATTTATGTTAGAATATATTTAATGTTTATTTTACTTATTATTTATTTAACGGTGTTGTTTGTTGTTTTTTGTTTTTGTATTTTAGTTTCGAAAAAAACATAGGGTGAAAGGTATCTTGCACAGGAAGAAGCTGAGCCTTAAAAACCTGACAATCCCTCGGCCGCGTGAACAAAGTATTAAACAAAGTAAAGCCAAACTTCCATTTGAGAATGGGTCCTGCAAAAAGATATGCAAGAGACTTAAAGATGTCCATCTCCAGATTAATGAATTGATATGTAAACAATATATTCTAGTTTTGGTCATGGATAGTAAAGAATGATCTACTCGAATATGGGAAAGGCCTATCATCCAAACGATAATAATTGCAATCAGAGTAGATGTAAATGAGTTGACTTTGTTGAAAAATAAAGGTAAAACAATTAGCTTTAGCTTGTTGGATAAAGATGCAACAAGAAGCAAATCCCAGAGACTCAAAAGACGAACATTAAAGGTCTCCATACCACCAACCTAACATAGAATGAACCACGCATCTAGCTAACGACCTTAAACAAGCTCTTATTGAGAGGAAACCCAACCATGTAAATTTACTCTTTAGATATATTACCTATGATTAATTAGTACAAATGGACCATGGAAAGTTTGAACTGAAGTGTGAAAGAAGGCAAACATGAAACATGTTGCAGATTCTTTAATTTGTTGAAATTGCATGGCGAGCGATCCTTGTCGAAGTCGAATGAACAAAAAAAAATTCTGTGAATTAAATACTTTTGCATGATTAGCACCAATTTTTTTTTGCATGATTAGAATGACAATTTTGCGTGAAACTTTTGCATGATTAGAACCAATTTTTTTTTTCAAAATCCCTTGAGTTGAAATTAATAGTGAACATCTTGAATGGTAACATGAATTTAAATTTGATGCTTTATTAAAGTTTGATTCCACTTATACATTGAAGCATGTTAATTGATTTATGAATCAATTTTTGGCCTAGCCAGTGAGTTGTGTGCACCCTTACATGTACTAAATAATGACTCACATGGTCTTTATGGTTTAGAGTCAAAAGTTCAGAAAAATAAAATATTTAATTTTTACGCCTCAGGGTAGCAATTTATCATCACTGACTCACAAGGTCGACTTAATTTGGTTAAGTGTAGGTTACCACTCAATTATGGAACATGGTCTTGATCACTTCCATGACTTTGTAGACAAATTTGAATAAGAAAAATGTGAATATTTTGCCATTTTGTCCTATAATATTTTGCTTGACAATATCTAATTTTCCTGGTGTTGTTGGTTTTGTGTTTTTGTGTCACTTAATAATTGCTCCATCGAGAGTAAAATAAACAAGATCAATATTGACCAGAAAAAAAGAGTCGATTAGAACATAAATTGAAGGCTTTTTTTTTGTTCAAGAAATTGAAGGATTTAATTTGTACAAAAATAATATTTGAAGGATTTAATTGGTATGTAAAATAGTGCTATATTAATATTTGTTGATATATTTTTAGAAATTAATCTATAAAGTTGATATTATGATATGATTTGATTGAATAATAGAATTCTGTCTCATATGTTTCATTATGCTATAATGTGTATTTATACAATGATATTGTCTTGGGCCTCAAGTATCTCTAACTTGTGCATCAAGTATCTTTAACTTGGTCCTCAATTATCTCCAAATAATATCTAATAATTTATACAATGAATATTTTATATTCTAATACACCCTCGTAGTCGAAACTGGAGGTTGTCGAATGTTGAGACTATCTCTGAAATCATCAAACAACTGCAGCAGAAGGCCCTTGGTAAACATGTTAGCTATTTGATAACGGGACAGAGCATGTAAGACCCGTACTTGACCTTTAGCAACCTTGTCACATACGAAGTGAATATCCATTTCAATATGTTTTGTGCGTTGATGTTGGATGGGATTTTCTGACAAATAAACAGCGCTGACGTTGTCACAGTAGACTAGAGTAGCTTTTGTGACCGGACACTGAAGTTCTAATAGTAAGTTTCGAAGCCAACATGATTCAGCAACAACATTAACAACACCACGATACTCTGCTTCAGCACTAGAACGAGATAAGATTGGTTGTCGTTTTGCTGACCAAGACACCAAATTATCCCCAAGATAGACACAATACCCAGAAGTGGATCTCCTAATATCTGGATACCCTCCCCAGTCCGCATCAGTATAAGTGGTGAGTGTATTAACTAGGGAAGGAGAGATATGTATGTTGTGGGTGGATTTACCCTTAATGTACCTAATAATTTGCTTCAAGGCAGTCATATGTTGTGTTCGTGGATCACGATATGAATTTCATGAGACTCCACTTAGCTTTGCTTTAGTGTCCACGGGTGTGGAAATTGGTTTGCAATATGACATGGCAGCTCTCTCAATGATTTCTTCGACTTATTTATGTTGAGATAGAAATATGCCACTTGAATGTCTTGTAAGAAATACCCAAAAAATAGCTAAGAGGACCCAAGTCCTTCATGGCAAATTTAGAATTGAGTTTAGACATGAAGGAGTCACGAAGAGTATCAGATGAAGCAGTGAGAATGATGTCATCTACATATAGAAGAATGTAAGCTGTGTCGTTGCCATGGTGATAGATGAATAAGGAATGATCACATAGACTATGTGAAAAACCCAATGTAGCAACAAAGTCAGTGAAGCGTTGGTACCAGGCACGAGGAGCTTGTTTAAGACCGTACAAGGACTTCTTCAGAAAGCATACATAATCAGGGTGTTGAGGATCACGAAAACAAGGAGGTTGATGCATATAGACAGTTTCACTGATATTGCCATGTAAGAAAGCATTTTTACATCCAATTGATGTAGACACCATGATTTTGAGATAGCAATAATAAGAACCAGGCTAAAAGTTTCACCACAGTCCACGCCAGTTTTTTTGGTTTAAACCATTTCCCAATAAGCGAGCTTTGTATCTTTCAAAAGAATCATCTGATTTTTTCTTGTGCCTGAAAATCCACAAACTTCGAATGTTATTAGCATTAGCGCGGGACGTGGTAAACTAGTGATTGTTTATCAAAAACACCGATAAACGCTATGCAATATAAAAATAAAAATAAAAACATAGTTCCTCCTCCATTAATGAACAATAATTACATAAACTATATGATTTCAAGCAACACAACAATGGTTTTTCTTCTTAACTATTAAATATATTCTAAAAGGTTGTGGAGTTCGAAACAAAAGTGACACGTTTTGATTTGAGCCCATCAATGGCGGAGCCACATAGCACCTAGGGTGTGCAGCTGCACACCCTTAGGTTTTGAAAGTTGTGCTTGTCTTTATACTTTTCCCTATTATGCATCTCTTGATAATTTCACTTTTCACCTTCTTTTGTACTTTTGTCTAATCTGGATGAACTTAATTGTTGTATCACTACAAATTAGGGCTAGAAAAATGTCTTTGACCAACCCAAACCGTCCGGCCCAACTATCTTAAGAGCACACAGATCGGACTGAATGGGTAAAATAGATCATTCAGGTGTACTGGTTCGATTCTCAATGGGTTAAAATTTTGGTTTCGAGTGGAGGAAATCAAACCAGCGAAACTCAGATCCGACTGATATTGCATGTTGTAATGTTAGCCCTGTCAGAATTGTCTTATCAACACTGCAAATACAATGAATTTGGTCAGTTTTGGTACTACAAAGAAGAGTTCACTTTTATTGTCTATTTTCTTTTACATTATTTATAATCATTTTTTACCCAACAATACAAAGAAGAGAGAGAATATACACATGGTCTAGTACTCTCTCTAGTCTTTATGAAGATAAGTTTGTCATTTTATTCAACATCCAATGCGTTATTCACATACATACACCCATGTTTTGGTTCATCGTCTTTTTCTCCAATGTTTTGTTCACATATGGTTAACCTCTTTCTCAATGTTTTGTTCGTGAACAACACCATTAAAGAATCTTTTGGAATAGTTGATATTGTTGTTCTCAACATGAACATGTTTGAATCATTTATTCCATCTTCAACACATATATGTCAAGTTTTCAATCCATGTTAGTCTTCTATTTTTTTTCTTGTTTAAATTCTCAACTGAAACAATCCACCCGTCCACACCAATCTTCGTTCAACCTGAAAACTAACCAATCAACGTACTCAAATGGTCGCAAACGGGCAATGATATATCAACCCTAGATTTAATTTAATGTCGTTTATTTTAGTATATTTTCTGTTCGCTATTAAGTTTTATTATGATTAATTTATTCTATCGTAGTGCAACCCTAGATTAGGTACTTAGGTTGTGACATGACCTAACATTGCTATTACTATCTACATACTTATATCTTGATATTTATATCCTTATACTAATAACAACCTGTCTAGGAAGTAAGTTATTAAGTAACTAGACGAAAGATACTGAAAGCGAGTTGACCCTAGTAGTAAGTAATTAGGAGGTGACATTACTAATATTGAGTAAAATCTGTTGAACCTAGGATGAAACTAGTTATTTAAGTAGGGAAACAAGCACTAAGGGGAGTGAACCTAGTAAGACCATTATCCTCGACCTCTAGGTAAGGTAGACGCTGATAGGGTTGCCTGTTTGTAGAACTACTTAGGGGAGAAGGATAGTTTGTTATGAGTGTCCTAAGATCTATAGATGGGAAGACCTTCGAGAACATTGGCCTTCATTGCCTTTGGAAACCTTGGAATGCCGATTTATGTTTATGTTTCAATTACCATTGAATTAACAAGACCCCGCACGTAAGGATCACTGTGCGATCAACAAGTGTAGTTAGCCATCAGAGGGATAAGCCTAGATCAACCGAGATAGTATAGACCTCGCACGTAAGGATCATCGTGTCATCAGTAGGTGCAGCTTGACAACCAAGTAGGTTAGAACGTCACAATGGCCTCATCACTTGTATAGTCTACTTAAGATAACTAAACGTGACATGACTGTTATTTAATATCCAACAAAATAAATAGGGGGATTCAAATAATCCTAACTGCTGCTCACTTTTCTGCAACCAAAACATGTAACTTGCTATGTTGCAAACAAATAAAAATTGCAATTTATAACCTTTAACTCTTCTATTTTATATCGTCAACTTAAAATAGGTAAGCTAATTTTTGGTATTTTTTTTAAGGGATTTTCCTGGTGTTATTGGTTTTGTGTTTTTATGTCACTTAATAATTGCTCCATCGAGAGTAAAAAAATAAGATCAATCATGACCATAAAAAATAGGTTGATTAGAACCGATATTGTAAACATAAATTGATGGATTTAATTTGTACAAAAATAATATTTGAAGGATTTAATTGGTATATAGCATTGTACTTTTTTTTTCCATCCGTGCATCTATTCAAATAATGCTATATAAATATTTGTTATATATTTTTTTGAAGGATTATTGATATATTTTTAGAAACTAATCTATAAAAGTGACAATATGATATAATTGGATTGAATATATATGAAGAGAAAAAACTAGTGCATAAAAACCGATCTCTTTATCTCTGTGGGTTTATCTCAGTTGGTAGAAATACTACATATTAATGTAGTGACCAAGGTTCGAATCCCGAACACCCACTTCTCCACATTTAAAATGTGTTAACTCTGACCACTAGGCTACTTGACAAAAAAAACTAATCTCTTTAAATGATTTTTATTTTGTGGTGTCCGGGGTTCGAATCCCGGACCTTGCATATATTATGTATTGTCCTTACCAATTGAGTTAAGCTCAGGAGGACAATCTCTTTAAATGATTAGTCCACCGCCGCTTATATATCGGAAATTGATTTAAAACTAGTTATACCGAAAATGAAATAGTAAAAAAAAATTAGATATTGTACCAAAAATACAAGTTTAGGTTTTTTTTTTTTTTTAATAAAAAATACAAGTTGAGTTAAAAACTGGAATTAAAATAGAGATAAGTAAAAGAAAAAAATAGTCCCAAATTTTTTAAGTCACAAAAAAAGTATGTAGATAATTTTGATTTGCTTTTAATCGATAGATTGAAATTCGGAATGTCTAATTTTAATTCAACGACCATCAATTAATATGCATTCAACTTTAAATTTTTTTTCTTAGATCCAAACGTATATGAATACTACATAGAGCATAAAATTAAAATAACATATGGGATGTCTTGACCTTTTCATCAATTATATTTTAACCTATGTCTCTATTCTATATCTTTCCAAGAAACAAGCATTCTTACACACTTTCTGATGATATAGAACCTTACCCTTAGTTCCCTCACCTTTCTACTGCATCTCTGTCCGAAAGACTTAAACGGGCCATTAACATGGCTTTCTTTGTTCTTCATCTCATTGAATGTAGTTCCTTGTGGTTGGTTTTGTTGATTCTTCTGAACTCTGATAAAGTTGGTAGCTTTCTTTAAAAGTTGCATGCACAGTTGTTTTGTATTCATTAGCTAAATAATTGGTAAAATGGAAAAATAAAAAGGGACTATATATGAAGAAAAGTAGAGTCATGCTTTGGAGGAAATAAGTATATGAAGAGGTTGAGATTCAACCTAATTTGGTGGTCATGGTGAAGAGATGTCACTTTGTGGTGATTTGATTTATAATTGTACGTGACTAAGGATATTCTGGGTTACAGTGCATGTGTGTACCGAACTATGTTGATAGGCTTAAAAAAAAAACTATGTTAATTATTCTTTTTTTCTTCAAGGAACATAGCGGCTAAAGTTCACACAGTTAATTTGTGGAGAAGTGGGGGGCCGGTTCAAACCCCAACCTCTGCATAATATGCAATATTTCTACCAACTGAGTTAAGCTCACAAAGATTGTTAATCATTTTTCTTAATAATAATAATGTTTTTTTACGGGCTTTCTGGTATGAATCTCAAAAAAAATAAAAAATCATACGTGGATCGTTACTATGTTTTTATAAAAGGCTTAATTACACTTTTGACTTTCTAAGTTTTCCAAAGTTGTGATTTTGGCCTAAAAAAAAAAAACAACTCTTTTCAGGCCCCCTAAGTTTACTTTCTGTTGCAATTTTGGTCCCCCCACCAATTTTGACCCAGTCAACGCTGACGTGGGCGCCACGCCACGTGTGTAAATTTTTTATTTTGTAATTAAAAAATAAAAAAAATAAAAAAAAATTATTTTTAATTTTTGTAATAAAAAATTGTAATTAATTTTTTTTATTTGTAATAAAAAAGCAAAACAAATATTTTTTGTATTTAAAAAAATTGTTTTTATTTTTGTACTTAAAAAAACATTTTTTTAATTACAAAAATATTTATTTATATTTTTTAAAATTAAAAATAAAAAATTACACACGTGGTGCCCACGTGTCTGTTGACTGGGTCAAAATTGGCGTGGGGGCTAAAATTGCAACAGAAAGTAAACTTAGGAGACCTGGAAAGAGTTGTTTTTTTAGGGGGCCAAAATCACAACTTTGAGAAATTAGGGAGTCAAAAGTGTAATTAAGCCCTTATAAAATTATTATTATTTTTTGGTAGATAAAATAATGAATCTTATAATATATAAAATCAAAAAATATGTAATATTTTAATAAAACTTAGTAGAAGGTTCTATCGTTGGACCATGTCCATATTAAACGGCCCCTCATATTTGTTGCAACTTTTTTTATACAAAAATAATAAATTGTTAACCTAATTGTTATAATAAAAAGAAAAACTCCTAAAAATAAAAATAAAAACTATCACACTTAATTTTTATTATTTTTAATGATATCCAACCATAAAATGATTAATATTTGTCACATAGAATATATATATATATATATCACAATTTTTGTTAAAACATAATGTATCTCATAAGATTTTTATAATCAAATGCTAAATAATTTGGAGAATATGGTATTTGAAGCTCGGGCCTCCAGGATGTCAAGATTGTCTAAAGGGAAATGAACAAGTGAGTGGGTCATACGTTGTTCCCGCGGTACATATAGATGCTGACAAATATTAATTTCCAAACCTAGTATTCGCATTATCGACGTAGGACAACCTTTTTTCGTGTGGACCTAAGACAATCTTGGATACACATTCTACATAGTCATCACAGGAAGACTATATATGAGTTTATTATTTTGTAAATAAAAAGATTTAATACATTTGAAGTGATCTGTTGTGATAGAAAAAAGAAAATATCAATTATGAATGATGCATTTTAAAAATAATGAAATTAGATCAGTTTTTATTTCCGTTGTTTCCAAATTGTCAAACAACGCTTTAGTTTAAGACTCTTTTTTACTTTGTTAATAAACTGTTTACGAGTACTTTTTATCTAAGAAGAATATGTTAGGTTGGAGATGGTATTTGATTACGTTCTAAATGGTTGTTGGTTGGACAAGTTTGGGAACATTTGACATATTTGGAGTTGCAAAGCCATTTAGTTTCGATTGTAGAAATTCAAATTGTTTTGTGAAGAGACAAGGTCAAGAGGTCGAAGACACGTGAGAGCTTGTCAAGAATCTAAGAAACATAGCAAGACATGTGCCAAAGGTTTTATATGTGGCTGTTATTTTTTAGTTATTTCTTACTAAATATAAATAGTGGTTCTGTATAGAAAATATGAGACTCAAATCATTCACATAAACCTTAAACACATAAATTATCTACGTTACAACGAGAAACGAGTCTTAGACAAATGTATGTATGATTTTGTGTACAAGTTTTCTTCATTTATTTAATCAAATAGTTTTCTTCATTTATTTAATCAAATGTTTTTCTTTTAAAGTTGTTTGCATTTACTTTGAAATTTTTCCTTTAATCCTGAACAAATTCTGACTTAGTCGAAATAGTTTAGTTAAATTCATCTTTTAACATTCAAGCCTATGAACATGATGAACATTCAAACGTTTCTGAGAAACATTGCACAAATATGTCGTATGATTTACTAGTTTGATCATGCAAGTAATAAATTTAAAACTAGTGATTGTTTACCAAAAACACCGGTAACGCTATGCAATATAAAAATAAAAATAAAAACAAAAACATAATTCCTCCTCCATTAATGAACAATAATTACATAAACTATATGATTTGAAGCATCACAACAATGATTTTTCTTCTTAACTATTAAATATATTCTAAAAGGTTGTGGGGTTCGAAACAAAAGTGACATGTTTTTATTCGAGCCCATCAATGGCGGAGCCACATAGCACCTAGGTGTGCAGCTGCACACCCTTAGCCTTAGGTTTTGAAAGTTGTGCTTGTCTTTATACTTTTCCCTATTCTGCATCTCTAGATAATTTCACTTTCCACCTTCTTTTGAACTTTTGTCTAACCTCGACGAACTTAATTGTTGTATCACTACAAATTAGGGCTAGAAAAATTTCTTTGACCAGCCCAAACCGTCCGGCCCAACTATCTTAAGAGGACACAGGTCGGACTGAACGGGTAAAATAGATCATTCAGGTGTACTGGTCTGATTCTCAATGGGTTTAAACTTTTGGTTTCGAGTGGAGGAAATCAAACCAGTGAAACTCAGATCCGACTGATATTGCATGTTGTAATGTTAACCCTGTCAGAATTGTCTTATCAACACTGCAAATACAATGAATTTGGTCAGTTTTGATACTACAAAGAAGAGTTCACTTTTATTGTCTATTTTTTTTTTACATAATTTATAATTATGTTTTACCCAACAATACAAAGAAGATAGAGAATATACACATGGTCCAATACTCTCTATAGTCTTTATGAAGATAAGTTTGTCATTTTATTCAACATCCAATGTGTTATTCACATACATACACCCATGTTTTGGTTCATCGTCTTTTTCTCCAATTCTTTCTAAAACTCACATGGTTAACCTCTTTCTCAATGTTTTGTTTGTGAACAACACCATTAGAGAATCTTTTGGAATAGTTGATATTGTTGTTCTCAACATGAACATGTTTGAATCATTTATTCCATCTTCAACACATATATGCCAAGTTTTCAATCCATGTTAGTCTTCTACTATTTTTCTTGTTTAAATTCTCAACCGAAACAATCCACCCGTCCACACCAATCTTCGTTCAACCTGAAAACTAAACAATCTGCGTACTCAAATGGTTGCAAACGGGCAATGATATATCAACCGTCGGTTTCTCCAAAATTATGTTTTTCTCGAACAATTGCGATCGAACCCGACCAATTGTCCAACTTTACTACAAATTGATCAAATAATACTAAGACTTGTTTCTTGTCGTGTTTGCATTTTTTTCAACTTCTCATTTATTTAATATTTCACTCAACATAAATGGAAAAACGCAGCCAAGTGTATGACATGATTAAATAAATATCAAGACCTCGTCACTAGGCTATAGTAGTGACACAAAGTCATAAATGCAGAATCCTTACAATTACAAAAATAAAAATTAAGTATTCAATGATAAAAAAAATTACTCCATACATTCCAAATTACATTTCATTCTAGTAAAATTTATATGTTTCAAATTATATGTCATTTTACAACATCAAAGAATCATTAATGTTTATTTTCCTCTTATGTCATTTACTATATATTGCTTTATCTTTTTTCAATTATCTATTTTATATTTCTATATCATTAATGAAGAATTTTTGTTTTTTTGAAGAATGAATAACATTTTTGTAATATAACTTACAATTATTTAAAAAAAAAAAGAGGAACTTACGGTTATTCTTTTCTATAAATTATTACTTACTTTTCTTAATCTATATGAAATTCTCAAAGTCACATATAATTTTAATTTTAGTTTCCTTAACAAGTTTTTTACGGACACTTGTTAGCATGATCCTAATTTTCAAACTTTTAATTAATTAAATGCACAAAATTTAATAGAATATTTATATATTTTGATTCATCTGCCCTTTGGGTATAAGTTAACATAATAATTTATTTATTTATGGAGAAGCATTTATTGTCTGGAATTTATTGTCTAGTGATCTATGGATCCCAACGAATTCAGCAGCGTAAATTATCCTCATGAACACAAGAAATGAATCATTCATTGCATACGGATCCATGGGATCCCAATTTATTCTTTAGTAAGGTTTAATGTCTTTTTTTTTTAAGGAAGTAGGGTTTAATGTCTAACAATACTGTGATTAATCAATAAATTACCACTCATTGAATAATATTTATCATTTATATCATAGGGATCCATGGATCCCAAGGAATTTGTGGAAGTAATCTATCCTCATGAACACAAATACATTCATTGGTAATACACTTCACAAAAAACTGCCCAAAACACCAAGTTCTTGGACAATCTCCATCTTCTTCACATTCAGAAATAGCTACAATGATAAAACATAATATAAGAATGTTAATGAAAGGGATAAAATATAACATAAAAATTTAATAAGAAAACATAAAAGAATGAAAAGTGGCTTACCATTAATGTTCGTTGCAAAAAGAAACAGGGAAAGAAAAAAGATCACGTAAACAAATATGATAATTTTAACCATATTTTTCTTCATTTGTACGGAACAAATAAAAATGATTTTGTCGTTTTGTAACATATAAATTCTATGTTGTCTTCACATAAAATAAATAGCTTTTAGCACTTAAATAATTGGAAATAAAAACCTTTCTAAATATTATATTATATATTAAATGTCTCTTAAGTGCATCAATGCATTGTATTTGTCTCTTTAGCACAGTTATAAAGGAGGTCACAGAAAACACTTGTCGACCATAAATATTCGTTAGTTTTTTACCACCATTTCATTAATGATTAATCTTTCATCATAAAAAGGGTAAAAACACCACAAGATTAGTTCTAGCGAAAAGGGTTAGGCTCCAACAACGTAGTGAGTCATTGTTCATATTCCGACGATATGTTGAGAAACCATAATGAGCTCTAATAGGGTGTGCCGCCATACTTTGGTTGAAAATTTTGATACAAATTTAGTAAGTGCACCAAAAATCACGCATCTAATAAAAGTTTAGAACTATAAGGATTGTAATTAATTTAGAACAATGTAAAATTTGTTCTAATTAGGTAGTAAAAAATAGATTGACTTTGAAATATGTTTTTAACTGAAAATAAAATTTAAGGGGAGAGAATATGAATAAAAACAATCAAAACTTCGAGTATCCTCCTTTTAACTAATTGTTTCATTCTCTATTTGTAGAAATTAGATTTATAATGAAAACATTAAATTATAAAAGTAGATTAAGTCCAATTCATTGGTTTATAATTTTGTTTGTTCCGATTCGGGCCAATGTCTAATCCTTATGATCAAGAGTCCATTATCCTAGCTTATGCCTAATAAGGTGCCCATCCAAAGTTGTGGACAACAAGCACTGATGAAGAGCAACGACGAACTAAATAAGGCACTCAAAACACATATCAGCACCCCATATGATCAAACGGCCAATCAGCTATCGAGCCATAACAATAGAACTAACGTGTTGGCTCCTGGGTTTATAAATAAAGTGTTCCACACTGAAAACAAAGTACACACATTCTGAGAGATCTCATCAAAGTACCTTGAAACTGAAGGGAAATCGTATAGCAAAATAGAATATCCCTAGCCGATAAAACAATAAAAAAAAATCCCTTTCAATAGATCCTTACCAAATGAACATGATTAGGGATCGTATTATTACCCCTTGTAGTGCAGTTCCTACATGATTAGGGATCGTATTATTACCCCTTGTAGTGCAGTTCCTTTGATGTCCAATTTATCTGGACGATCACAAGCACCACTCAATCGGCAACACATCTACTCAGCCCACACGAACAACTTCCTCCACTCACAGTGCTAGCTTCCATGAGAGAGAGAGAGAGAGAGAGAGAGAGAGAGAGAGAGAGAGCACGTGGGGAGGGGGGGTTCAAGGATTAAAAAAATCTAGGGTTTCTGAATGTGGTATCAAGTTTTTTGGTGTACACTTACTACACATATAAGTTTTTCGGTGTACACTTACTACACCAAAAAATATGTGTAGTAAGTGTAAAATATGTGCCACTTTTGAAGTTAATTTGATGGAATCCGTCACTTTTGATACTTTTTCCACCACTAAACAAAAGGTGCTCAAACATTTCATTGTTTATGTGAACCGGATGTGTAAAGTATGTGTTCAAGTTATTCAAAATGTTTCAACACGGAGAGACCCTAAAGCTGCAAAATTCTTGGTCTTAAAAGTTTTGGTGTAATTCAGCCTTTTGGATTTTTCCTTGATTATTTTTTCTGACTCATACAGATTCTTCTTTATAGCTTCCATAAACGACGTCTTATTGTTGCTATCTTTGTGATACTTTCCAGAATCTTTCACTTTGAGTAGCTTTGCAATCAAACTTCTTGTGATGACCAAATCTACTCCTAAGACGGATGATTGAATTTTTGGTTCAGAAAACTCCTTTAGCCCAAGCTCTTTTCTTGTTTTCCTTGCATTTTTGGGATCCATTTCCCTTGCTCTTCTGAGTTCCTCTTTTGCGGCTTTTTTTTCATAGACTTCTGCTCTAACCCAAAAGTATTTCACTAGTTCGAAGTAGGTTGGCCATCCAGCAAACTGATGAAGTGATGCCATTGATGATCATTGATTATACTTATCAGGTGGATTCTGTTGTTTTTGGATTTTCAAACTGTTGTATTTGGATTTCCAAACTGTATTATCTACCAAAGTTGTTACTAGGTTGAGTCACGACCAGGTCGCTCTCTTTAAGACGTTTTGTGGCACTGCCCAAAATTGTGCAAGGCAGACTATCAACCACGCCGCCTCCAGGATAAAACAAGTCCAGCTACAACTGTGCGGTTAACTACTGCACTGTAGAAAACCGTTC
>Ga0228710_1009203_pt1 | contig 13824 bp, 11 predicted proteins | sample MedpolnodulmetaG_FD_177995 | JGI IMG/M metagenome (GOLD analysis project Ga0228710, IMG submission 177995) | Root nodule microbial communities from Medicago polymorpha collected in Santa Monica, California, United States - pink nodules | ecosystem: Host-associated > Plants > Roots > Nodule...
CACATATATACTCATATATATATATATATATATATATATATATATATATTATAAGAAAGTTCTACATATCAAAATGTTTTTCCTCTTGGAGAAAACATAAGAATATCAACTCAGTCCCCGAGAAAGTATTGTTAATTTTGAGGACTTGTTGTGAATGCAATATTTTGTCGTTGTAAATGCAACAAAATTATTTTTCTTTCTCTCAATCTTCTTCAGCTCTAGTTTTTGTTTTCCTCTTGATAACCTCATCAGTGCCATTCCTAATCCAGATAATATTCCTAGAAGAATGATCAATTAAGCTATACAATATTGTGGTTCGTGTCATGTGTTATAAAGATAAAGAAAAAATGGGGTGGTTGAATTCTATAATAGTGGCAACTCACATACTAAAGTTTTATTGAATATAATATCTGACCACATTAATTATGTAAAGTTTTGTCACTTAGTAGATAGACCTTACTTTAATGTATTACATAGAAGATGATTATTGAAAAAAGGGTGTTGTTAACGAGTGCTCCCGGGACACTCTTTAAGGATCCCAATTTTAAAAAATATTCTTTAAAAAAGTTAAATATTACAAATTTCAATGCATTGGTTACACATATATTTTTATAAAAACTTACTATTAATGGTCCTTAAAGAGTGCCTCAGGGGCACTCGTTAACATTTTCCTTGAAAAAATAGGGGTATCAATATCGATAAAGATAAAAAAGGTTAAATATGTTTTTTATTCCTACAAATAACAAACTTTCATATTTTTTCCCCTTAAAAGATGTGAAACATAATCATCCTTACAAATCTTTTTGCATCAAATTTTAGTCCCTATAATATCCGAAGTTGTTTTAGTATTCTTAAACTGTGATATTTTTTAATGAATTTTCACAAGCATGTTAAGAACATTATAAAAAGTTCTCTTACAAAATGTTAATTTTTTTTTTACATGGAATGAATTAAATATGTATTTTTTTAATTTCAAAGTTCTAAAAAAGTAGTAATGAAAATCTGAACAAGGAGTTGTCGTTACAAAAGTTGTTGGGTAAAGTGAAAGTTTTAGTTTTTTTTTGGTTAAAACTATAACTTGACCATTAACATGATTAGAATTACCGCTTTCAGTATGATGTTGTTTTTTATAAGGTAATTTGAATTGGCCATTGACATAATTCAAAAATACTTAATTCGAACTATCCATTATCACAATTTGAATTACAAGTATGAGAAGAAGAAAAAAAATCTATATTTAAGGCACTTTCTCAACATGATACCTTGATTTACCCAAAAAAAAAATCTCATTTCTTACATGAACATGCTTTATTTTTTGAATTTTGGTGAGTATATTAAATCATAAGCTTAGCCATGAGAAGACCTTAGTTAGAAGATTATACTAATTTGACAAGGCAAAACAAAATTTGAATTGCTGATATAAGTTACAATTTTATTTAACACAGAATCAAAGCAAAACTCACATGTTGATAGTTCATAAAAATAAAATGGACAGAACTTCGAGAGTAACCGAAAATATCTAGTTTTAAACTAGGACATTAAGCCCATCTGAAGATGAATTGCTAAGAGTAGTCTGTGATGATGGACTTGGGTCTTCTTTAGAAGGCTCTTTTGGGTCAAACTTGACTTCCTCTTGATTCCCTGCAGGGTAACTCCCCAATACTATCTGCAAAATCAACACCAAATTTTGAGAGAAAATAGGTTCACCAATATAAGAAAAAAACAAAAAAAACATCTAAAAAATCAAATGTATTTCTAAATTTTGGATCAAATGCAATTGAATTTTTAAATCGTTTTGCTTATATTTTATTTCGTAAGGAGTAATTTAAAAAAGTACCTGATCAGGGAAGCAGCCATCAAAATGTCAATAAATTGACCACCAAATACCCAACCATTTGATGACAAGCTCACATTTAAGCCCCCAAATACCTTGCAATGGCTTTCTTTTTTATGAATTAACGATCCACTAAGCGATATGATCTCAAATCTTCCCTGGCAAAACAAAAAATAAAAAAAAAGTGAGTCATATTTCACTTATTGTTGGCAAGTATATAACACATATTTTTAAAAAATAAACATGTTTTTACGAAAGTAAGCAAACCATAAAATTGTAGGACGACTAACCTCGTAAGTCTCTCTTTTACCATCTACACAAATAGTTGCTTTGGATGTAGTCCCCACCGTTGATAATATACTTATATTTCTAGAGAGATTCTGGAAAAGTGTCATAATCTTTTCCAACACATTCTGAATGCCAAAACATATATGGACAAGAAAAATTAATAGTTGGTCCTTAAAAAAAAAATTTTTTTTTCTTTTCAAAATGACAAATGACATAATGTTTTAAGTTTCTTGAAAAGAAAAAAAAAAGTTTCTCGCTAAGGACCAACTATTAATTTTTCTTGTACATATATGTTTTGCCATTCAGAATGTGTTGGAAAAGATTATGACATTTCTCCAGAATCTCTCTGGAAATATATTATCGGCAGTGGGGACCACATCCAAAGAACCTATTTGTGTAGATGGTAAAACAAAGACTTACGAGGTTAGTCGTCCTACAATTTTATGGTTTGCTTACTTTCGTAAAAACATGTTTATTTTAATATTTAAAAATGTGTTAATATACTTACCAACAATAAGTGAAATATGACTCTCTTTTTATTTTTATTTTTTGCCAGGGAAGATTTGAGATCATATCGCTAGTTGGATCTTTAATTCATAAAGAAGAAAGTCATTGCAAGGTATTTGGGGGCTTAAATGTGAGCTTGTCATCAAATGGTGGGGTATTTGGTGGTCAACTTATTGACATTTTGATGGCTGCTTCCCCTGTTCAGGTACATTTTTAAATTACTCCTTACGAAATAAAATATAAGAAAAACAATTTAAAAATTCAATTCCATTTTATCCAAAATTTAGAAATATATTTGATTTTTTAGATATTTTTTTTATTTTTATCTTATAATGGTGAACCTATTTTCTCTAAAAATTTGGTACTGATTTTGGAGATAGTAGTGGGGATTTACCCTGCAGTGAATCAAGAGGAAGTGGTGTCTGACTCAAAAGAGCCTCCTAAAGAAGATAAAAATCCACCATTAGCTAAGAGTCAAGGGAAAGTCGAGTATGGCCCAAAAGAGCCTTTTAAAGAAGACCCAAGTCCACCATCAACTGAGAATCAAGAGAAAGCCGAGTTTGACCCAAAAGAGTCTTCTAAAGAGGACCCAAGTCCATCATCATAGGCTACTCTTAGTAATTCATCTTCAGATGGGCTTAATGTCCTAGTTTAAAACTAGATGTTCTCGGTTACTCTTGCCGTTATGTGCATTTTATTTTTATGAACTATCAACATGTGACTTTTGCTTTGATTATGTGTTAAATAAAATTGTGACTTATATCAGCAATTCAAATTTTGTTTTGCTTTGTCAAATTAGTATAATCTTCTAACTAAGGTCTTCTCATGGCTAAGCTTATGATTTAGTATACTCACCAAATTTCAAAAAATAGAGCATGTTCATGTAAGAATGAGATTTTTTTTTTGTGGGTAAATCAAGGTATCATGTTAAGAAAGTGCCTTAAATGTAGATTTTTTTCTTCTTCTGATACTTGTAATTCAAATTGTGATAATGGGTAGTTCGAATTAAGTATTTCGAATTATGCCAATGGGCAATTCAAATTACCTGATAAAAAACATCATACTGAAAGCAATAATTCTAATCATGTTAATGGTCAAGTTACCTGACAAAAAACAACCTCTTGATTTGATTTCTTTTGTTATTTTATCTCGATTTAATGACTTTGCAATTTGGGACCATGATCCTCTACAGTCGGATATGACTGCATGCTCCTACATTTAGTGCAAATAATCTAAGAGAGAGAATGGAGGGAATGACTTTGAATGTTATAGTGACCAAAATAAACGTAGGATTTATGACTGTAGAATCTTAATTCTACACTTTGACCTTTTGTTAAAAGTCATTCTAGACACACCTTGTACTCTAATTGATAATTTTTAATGATAGTTTGGTTTCTGTCTTTCTTTTTTTTTTATAAATATTAATAATCAAACGCGACACTCATTATGGAATAAATGAGTAATATCTTTTGAAAATTTACTTAGAAATAATTGTAACTAATTTTTTTCATGTTATAAAAGTGATAGTTGTATCTAGCTAAATTTTCTATTAAATGCAAATTTATCCCCGTGAAAAATAAGTGATTTTTTTTAATCAAGATGGGAGGGATACATTTTTCATTCTTTCGATTATCCCATGCTTAGAATTGAATTAAAATACCGTCAACAAAGAAATTTCTATTTCTTACTAGGGATGGCTAATATGATTGTTTAGATTTTTGTAAAACAAATTATTTTTTTTAGATTTTTGTGTATGGTTGTTGGGTAAGTGGTGCTGGCGTATGCTGGTAGACAAGCAGGGGTTGTGGTATCAAGTCTTGAAGGCTAGGTACAGGGAGGAAGGGGGCCGGTTGAAGGAAGGAGGGAGGGAGAGTTCGGTGTGGTGGAGGATGTTGTTAGCTATTTGCTCCGGTGTTGGAGTGGGGGCAGTTGACTGGTTTGAGGATAGTGTTCGTAGGGTCGTAGGTGGAGGCGGTAGTACCTACTTTTGGTTAGACAATTGGGTCGGGGGAGCATCGTTACGAGTGTAATTTCCTCGTCTTTTTGATTTGGCTGGAAAAAAAGAGGTGACGGTGAGGGAGATGGAGGGTAGAGGGTGGGCAGTTGGTGGAAGAGCATGGGAGTGGAGGAGACGCCTTTTGGCTTAGGAGGAGGATTCAGTTACAGAGTGTGTGGCCTTGCTATCTGATATTGTTTTGCAGGATTCTATTCTTGACAGGTGGCGGTGGGTTCTTGATCCTATCAACGGTTACTCTGTTAAAGGGACTTATCAGTACCTTGTGACGCTGGTAGATCATGCGGACCGCGTTCTATCTTATATGGTGTGGCTGAGGCAAGTTCCGTTGAAGGTTTCAGTGTTCGTTTAACGACTACTTCACAATAGACTTCCCACAAAGGATAATCTATTGCATCGGAGAATTCTTCATCATGACAATACAGCTTGTGTTGGAGGGTGTGGCAGCTAGGAGACGGCGATTCACTTCCTTCTCAGATGCGACAGTTTTGGTAGCATATGTCACCTTATTTATCTGTGGGTTGGTAGCATAGGCGATGGCTGACCACCTCCATCATTTCGGTCAGTTAGCGAGTTTACCACAATTTACTTACACCTTCCTCAAAGTTATTTGGCACGCTACTGTATGGGTTCTTTTGAAGGAAAGAAACAACAGGATTTTCAATAGTAATATACAGGATGTGGTTCAGTTATTAGAAACCGTCAAGTTTATGTCTTTTTCTTGGTTAAAGGCTAAGTCTCTCACTTCCGCTTTCAGTTGTACTGACTGGTGGCGGCACCCTTTATTATGTATGGGTGTTGGGCATTAGTTCTTTTTGCTATTTTTTTCGTTGTGTATTATGGCAACAGACATTTGACTTTGTATTCCTTTTGGGTGGTTCTCTTTTGCACACCTTGTGCGAGATGAACCTCTCTTGTTGAGTTATAATTCCATTTTGGTTTCTTCAAAAAAAAAAAAAAAAATTGAATCAATTAACATTTGCTTCCAAGGGAAACCCTCTCACTAAACCCTGTTATATTAACACCAAAGAGCTTGTCAAGTCTTTGAATCAAGGGGCATTGTTAGGTAACCTTTTATCGTGTTTTTATACTTGTGATATTTTGTTTATAAATGATTTGTTATTTCCTTGTGTGCAGGTGCGATGTCAGACCTCCAAGAGAAACTTAAGAAAATTAAGCAGAGCAAAAAGACTGAAACTAAACTCACTAGCTCAAAGAAGAGGGACCTCACTAGTGTTTGTCATCTTTTGGATGGAGCTACTGCCTTCTCGTCTAAGGGGAGATCACCTACTATCTCTGGCGAGCAGTCTAGTTCATCTCCTCAGAGGGTCATCGATCTTGATGATCCACCGGCTCAACCTCCACCCAAGTGCTTAAAGACATAAAAAGGTAATATAGTGGTAACTAATAACGACGTTGTCATTGAGACCTCCGATGGTGCGATGCTCAACCTTCCGGCTATATGGACAGGCCCGAACAAGTTTGGGCTTCACACCACTTTGGCACTAACTGCTGGAGAATCCCAAGTGGTGGACGACTTGGGAGCTGTGGGGCGGAGTTGCGCTATGACCGAGGGTATCATAAGCTTGGTTAAGGCGATCAAGGTAGCTATAAGCCTCAACAATCAGGAGAGTGAATATCGAGCTCATGTCAATGGGTTAAGAGCAGATAAAGAGATGCTCGAGGCCAAAGTTGTTAAGCTGGAAAACGAATATGCTGATTACAAGGGGAATCACAATATTCAAGTAGGTCTCGTGACCGAGTTGGGTGAAAAGAACAGAAAGATCGAGGGTTTGGAGAATGACTTGGAGAACTCAAAGAAAAGAGTTGAAGAGCTAGCTAATCGAGAGAAAATTCTCAAGGAGGAAAAGGCCCACTTGGAGCTGATGTTAAAAGATATCCTTAATGACAAAGATGCTCGTGAGGCCAATGAGCCGGTGGATTTAAGAGATCTTGAGCGTTTTCAGCTGATAGGTAAACTCATAGAAGTTCAAAATGACTTATAATGGCTGCTAGGCATGCCTTCAAGAATGTCGTCTCTCAGATCAAGGTCATGAATTCTGATGTTGTGTTGGATCTCGAGGGTATTGGCTTTCTTAAGGAAGTGAAAGATGGCCAGATCGTAGGAGATGATGACGAAAGTGAAGGTGAACCCCACAATGACCAGGCCTAAAGGGCTACGTAATCTTTTGCATTTTGTTTTGAATCTTTTGTATTTTGACCAGGCGTAGTTGCCAAGACATTGTGCAAATCTTCATGGTTCACATTTAATTTGCACAATATCTTTATGCTTTAATTTTGCTCGCATTGTGTTATACTTGTGTGGAATGTGTTTTGTTTCCAAGTATTTCTTGCCACTAATATGCTCATTGTATGATACTTGGTGTGGGTTGTATGCTCACAGTAGTACTAAGGAATATTCTTTTTGATTTGGTGTATGCTCGTGGAATTTGTTTACATTACCGAACGCGTAAGGAGATTTGCAACTCGATGATAGATTGAATCTTTGAATTCCATTAGTCGTGATGGTTTTGCTTTAGTTCCCTCCGGTCCTATTTATAAGAAAAAATTTGAGTTTTTAGATTCATTGAGTAATTGATGTATCTTATCTAGAATATGGACCAAATACATCATTTATGCAATGAATCAAAAAAGTCAAATGTTTCTTATAAATATGACCGTTGTTTGCATTTTTATTTTTTTTTATAATGAAATCTTGGCTTTCACGTAGTGGTAGTGGTATTGGTTTATATGAAATCACTCTTTTGCAACAACTACATATTGGTTGATGTTAGTATACAGTTGAAAAACACTAATGTGAATGACCCTATTTTTTAATTTTTTAGATACAAACTTATTTTTAAACTTAGATGTTGTTTTGTTTGTCTATTTAACACTAGTCAATTAACATTTGCTTTTGCTTCAGCTTTTTCCATGGACATATACTAATGGACATATTCAAGACACTTTCTTTCAGAAAAGGTCACTTAATATATAGTTTAACCAAACAACCACTTTTATTACGTGTAAGAGACATCACACACATGGCATTTCGAATGGTCAGATTTAAATTTTATTACGTGTAAGAGACATCACACACATGGCATCACACACATGGCATTTCGAATGGTAAGAGACATCTATTTTCATTGTTCATGTTTATATAATTTGTTTCATATGGAGTATTTTGCATACATAAATGTGCTATGTCATTTTTATTTTGGACGTATATGCAACACGGATTGCATGATAAGCCAAAGCCACTGCCACCGACGTTATTTATTTACGTGATAAGGAAAGAGCAAGATATCATAGTTTGTGTAATAAATGCTTTTGAAATATCATTCATTCATTTTCATTCTAAAAAATACAGATGGCAACCTCTTTGACCCTTCTTGATTTTCTCAAATAACATATGTTTTCATTGTGCTATCACTAATGGGTTGTTGCTTGCTTCTAATGCAAGAAAAAATACATGAGGAAATTTGTAGCATACGCATATCTATTAATACACACCATAAATGAAAATTAAATCGATACATAGAAGAAAAAGAATGTGACAAAAGATAGATATAATTCTCTCTAACATGCATTCCTCTCATACAAGGAAAAATGGTGTGAAACTAAAGAGAGAGAAAGAGAAAAATGACAAAAAGATTAATAGAGATAAAGAAGTTTAGAGAGGTAGATACAAGTAAAATGGTGGAGAGAGATAGAGAGAAGTTTTGTTGAATCTAATCAGATAATAACTCCGACCGACTTCTATATATAATCCAATATCTAGGATTTTTAAAGTTTACGATTACTTTAAAATGAGTACTCACTTTATAAAGTGAATAATATCAAGTATTTATAAATAAATTAAATGTAGATATTATAAGTATATTATAAAAAACCGTTGGTTTGTTACAACAACAACTAGTTGAAAGTTTAAAAATAAAATAACATATTGACATATTGTTCCAATTAAACGTGGTTTGAGTCCCTGAGGATAGTTCAGTTGGCAGGGGTCTTCGTAAGCTTAACTCAGTTGGTAGGGACAATGCATAATATATGTAAAGTTTGGAGTTTAAACCCCGGCCACCATAAAAAAAAATTGGCAGGGACATGCATTGTTATATGCAGGGGTTGGGGTTCGAACTCTGAACAACTCACTTATTCACCTTGAAAAAAGTGAATTTTAGTCACTAAGCTACTTGACAAAAAAAAAACGTGGTTTGAATTGCATCAATCCATTTTTTTAACGATAAATATTAATAAATAATTGTTAGATTAATATTTACCCTTTCATCTAGATTTAAACTTAGGATCTTCAACTCTTTTTCTTTTAGCTCAAATCAATTGATCTACCTATCTTCTCGATCAGTCCATTTGATTTTTACTATTCGTAATTGTATATTATATTATATCAAACAACATAATACAAGTTAAATAACATCAATATATATCTCTATATATTATACATACACATATTTATTCTTGTAAGTACAACTTGGATGGTAATTGACTAAAAAACATTTTGTATATTGAAGCACAAATTTAATCCTACAATTTTTCACTTCTTCATGATTAATGTGTCTTTTCCTCGTAACACTATTTCAAATAAAAGAGAGATAATAGTCACTTTGATCCTTAAATATGTAATAAATAGTCACAATAATTTCTCAATATATCAAACTTGGAAAATAGTCTCTGATTGTGCAATTTGCTAGTCAAAATAGTCCATGATGCTTAAATAATCTTTTAATACTCACAATAACTCTTTTGATATAAATACTGAAATGACAATAAGTAAATACGTATAAGGACTGATATGACAATAAGTAAGTATATTGAAGTACTAATATAACAATATTAATGAAGTATTTTAATGCTAGAGACTATTTTGACTAATGAAGTGCACAATCAGTAATTGTTTTAAAATTTTGATACATTGGTGGACTATGTGACTACTCATTACACATTCAATAATCAAAGTGACTATTACTATAAAAAAACATCAACACATAATGTTTAAGATACTTAAAATCAACACTAAAAAATAACAACAATTATTTAAAAAAACAAAAAAGTAATTCTGTTTGAAACATATAAAATAGTAAAAAGTACTTCAGTTATAATAATTAATATTAAAAAATATATTTCAATAAATAAAAATTTAATACAACATCTTATTATGATGATAAAATAAATCATTTGAAAAATAATATTTGCATTTAGGAAACACATTGGGACTTGCTGTGATACAAAAATAATAAGAATCACTCTCTTTAGAGGAATAAAAATCATGTTATCTCTTTAACAATTTCTAGGATAAAAAATAACCAAAAATAACCGAGAGAAAGTGATACAATTTTTCCAAAATATTTATTTTATCTTTTTCTTTTAGATGTTATAATGTTATCTCTTTGACTTTTTGGTGAGATTTTGCAATAAGTTGGTTTGGGCCGAATCTGTGCTTGTAACTGAATCTTCGGCTTTGGGTTTAGGTTTTTAAAATTTCTCTTTAGACACCTAACAATTACTTACAAGCATCAAACTTCCAAAAATATCCTCAACAATAGTTAACTACCGTTTGAAGTCAGTCATATTTTAGAATGGTAGTTGTTCAAATCACTATTTTCATTACCTGGTTCTATGTCTAATAATATCTTGATATTATTAGAACTATTGAATTACCAACTTAATTTTCATTACCTGGTTTTATGTTCATCATGTTCTTATTCTCAAAGTAATCAACTAGTCCTTGAAATGTTATTTTAGGGACATATTTTGATTTGTTTTATTATAGAACGTATCATTTTTCCTTCCTTTAATCTATTTTTCTTCACTTTAATCAGCAGATCCCTTGATATTATTTTGAGAAATTTGAAGTGTTTATGCATGCTTATTTCCCCGTAGAAAGCCAAGCACCAGTGAAGATATTACCAAATATCCGTTCCTAAATATGGCACATAGAACCAGGTAATTCAATAGTGATTTGAACAACTACCGTTCCTAAATATGGCCGAGTCCCCAACGATAATTAACTGTTGTTCATAGTCGAATGGTAGTTAACCACAGTTGAAGATATTTTCGAAAGTTTAAGGTGCTTGTAAGCAATTGTTAGGTGCATAAAGAGCAATTTCCTTATGTTTTTAAACCTGTAAGAATTTTATCCATTTGACAAAAAACAAAATAGTGGTATGGAGCATTTAACTTTGGTTTATATATATCTTGACAAAAATAATCTTTGGTTTATATACTTTTTTCTTGTGGAGAATTTTATATACTTGTTTTTGGTCACTAGTAATGTTCACCCCACTCAATTCTAAACAAACTCACATAATTAGTTTTCTTCTTCTATGTTAGAGGTATAAGTTGAAAGCTATTTCATAATAATTTCGTTTTCAAATATGCAGAACAATATATGAAAACAAAACTATTATGACATAGTTACCGGCTTTGTGTATAAATTGTGTTTCACTCAATAAAATGGTGGCTGATTTATGTTCAGGAAATTATTTTGAGCTTGGATTTAGGGCACTAGCTACTTGGTTCAGGTGATTATTATTTTTGGGTCCAAATAATAGTTGTTGTTTAGTCTACTTTTGTTAGGTTTTTGTGCTTCAGGTAGGATTTGATCAAAATCTATATGATTTCGTGTAGGTATAATTATTGGTCCATTAACATTTAACATCATCCTTGTTTCTTTACTTATTTTCCTCGACCTTTATTTTTGTGAATTAGGGTTTGCAATGGACCATAATCAATGATTTTTTAAAAAGAAATAGGAAATCAAGTTTATGATAAAAATTTATGTCATTTTAGTCTCGGATGATTGAGTAGTCATGTGTAGATATAATTGGGTGTGTCCCAAACACTTAACGTTCAAAATCATTAACTCTATTGATGCTTGTAGACTATGGCTAATGATGCTCAGGGGCAAACCCATGTTAGGTCTACTGTGATCACATGCACCCACTCAAATTTTGAAATTTTCACTTATCATCTTACATGCTTTGTCCTCTCAAAATATATATATATATATCTTACATGCTTTGTATAATATTATGGGAAATATATTTTCTATAGATATTTGGTTGGATTTTTATTTTATTTTTTACTATTCATTTAAATTATTTTATCATTTGTATAATATTATTTAAATTATCTGTTAAAAAATTAGTTAAATCTCATTAAAGTAAAAACAATCCACAACGATAAGAATATTATTGGACACTATAAAAAAGTTGTATGTTGATCTTATATAAAAATAATGTGTTTTGGTGTAACATCTTTTCTTTCAATTTTACCTTATATAATCCATTTTATATATATAAAAAATTAATAATTTTATTGTTCCTTGCCAATAAAAGCGGAAAGATGGACACATTAGTGTTCATCTTGAGCTAAATTGTTAATGTGTTTGTCTTAAACATAAAGAGGATGCATATTTTTAGGATGACTTTTTTCTTTCATTTTTACCTTTTTTTTAAAACTATTTTATTTAATATTTATATTTTTTGTAATATTATTTAAATTATTCATAAAAAATAATAGCTACATTTCATTAAAATATAAGCTATCCCACTACAATAGAAACAATATTGAACATTTTGACAAAAAAAAAATACAATATTGAACACTATAATAATAGTTTATTTAATCTTATTTACCAAAAATATTTGATCACAGTATATACCAAAATTAATACTCCTTTTGTATACAATCAGGAGCGGTAAAAAGTGGATAGATGAATCCATTATTGTTAGTTTTTCTGTTAGGTCATCCACAATGGTGGGTGCTTTACCTATTTAGCACCATATTAAATAGGCACCGACATTCTAAAGTATAATATTTTGGTGCTTATGGAGAAGGGTGGCTATGGAAGCACCCACTCTCTCTTCACCCCATTTAATAAATCATGATGAAATAAATAAAATTTGGTTAAAATGTAATGATATAAAGTTATTTGTGGTACCTATTTAGTAATTTCATTTGCGGTGCTGGGTTGGAGAAAAATAGTGCTTATTAAGTATTATTGTAAAATGAGTGATGTGGATAAAGATGATCCATTTACGCACTCAAAGTTGGGTGCTCCATTGTGGATGTTCTTAGTATTGCATAATACATATGTAACTTCAATATTTCTATTATCAAAATTTCTCACAACTTTGCAAATCAAAATTCAAATCTTGACCAGAGCCAGAGCAAGTGTCACATTTAGTGTCCAATACAACTTTTACCATAAATAAAGAAAGTTAATTGCGCACAATAATTTATTTTTGTAGAAGTACCCAACTTTCTTTTCTTTTTAAGAAAACATGTGATCTTTTATGACGGTTGCTCTTCTCACTTTAATTTTTGCTCACAAGCACCGTAAAAATATCAACTTACCCCCTGTCGTCGAGGTATTTTGGTATTTTTACAATATCCGTGAGCAAAAATGACACTGAGAAAGGCAATTTTCATCTTTCGTTTGTTTTATGGACTCATTTTGTTCATTTGGCCCAAAGACCAGGGCTTCATGCTTTTCTCCCAATTTCACATGGAATATCGAATAACAAAGAGAATTGCTCTTTACCCAAATGGTTTTGCTCATTTCCAAGTGAAATGACCAAAATGCTCTTACGTGACTTAAGTTACGCCAATGTAAAATGTATGTGAGTTAACATGCGCTACGTGAGTTAACTCACACTAGTGTTAATTTACAAATACTGAAGCGTATGTTAACTCACGTTAAATAATTTGCAATTTATTTCGAATTTATTTAAATGGTAAGATAAATAATTATTCAAATGGTAATATAAATAATATAAATAATATCAATGCCAATAATATAAATGGTAATATAAATTCTCAACAGTTACATAATAAAACCTCATTTTATTAATTTTTTGATACAATTACATAATACATAATTTGATACATTTTATTGGAATAAAATAAATATGCTTCTTTGAGGTAAAAATAGACCAACTTAGGGGTAACAGAGGATCAAGGTCGGTGAGAAAAGAAACCAGCCTTCTTGGGGCAAAAAGACATCATCCCTTCAGAGTAAATCTAAATCTAGTTCTTTTTATACCCCAAGAAAGAGTCTTTTTACCCACGGTAAAAAGTTTTTGGGGTAAAAAGAAGGAGATTTACTTTTACCCCAAGGGTTGACCTCTTTGTGCCCCAAGTCGGTTGGCCTATTTTA
>Ga0228710_1009204_pt1 | contig 13824 bp, 6 predicted proteins | sample MedpolnodulmetaG_FD_177995 | JGI IMG/M metagenome (GOLD analysis project Ga0228710, IMG submission 177995) | Root nodule microbial communities from Medicago polymorpha collected in Santa Monica, California, United States - pink nodules | ecosystem: Host-associated > Plants > Roots > Nodule...
TATATATATATATATATATATATATATATGTATCTGTTTTTTTTCTTTATAATTTAAAAAGTGTAACAAACTATATGAGCATATTTATACTTACTTTTTCATTATCTCAATTATACTCTTAAACAATTATTTCTATAATAAAGATTGTCGTTGGTGTCATTAAAAAAAAAAAATTTAGATTATACTTTTGGTGGCCTCTGATATGGACCCTTTTTTGATGATCAATCATGGACCCTCTAAAATTACCTGCTGTTGAAGGTCACTTGTATTTCCTTAAGTTTATATAAAAACAATATTATTAATTAAGTAATTTACAGTTTTGTCCATTAATGTGTTATTATTTTTTAAGAGAATACAAGAATCATTTTCCAGTTTTCTTTCCACATCCCATTGAAACTTTCTCAACCATTTATCTTTCCAAGCATTTTATACAACTACAAGTAACCAATTTATTCAAACAAAAAAAATAAGTAACCAATTTATTCAACCATTTCTCTTTCCAGGAGCAGACACTGAGGTTGTCGGTGCCCATGATGATGTTGAACTTCTTCCTCCTCCACCTGGTATCATCACTTCACCCTCCTAAACCCTATTTCCCCAATTCAATTTAGTTTAGTTCATCTATTCTTTGGACACAAATAAACACCTAAGTTAACACTAATTTGAAGTATTTGAATACTAACAAATTCAAATGCTGACATCAACCAGCAAACATGAAATTAACCTAAAAAGAAGAAAGAATTCAAGAAATTAGAATGAATAGTTTGATAATAAAACAACTAGTGATCCACAGCAGCAAAATTGGAATGATGAATTTGAGAGTACAAAACCAATTTGATTTACCAACCATTCACAGTGGAGAGATACGAGCTTCAGCCACTTGGATTTCAGGAACTGAAAGTGATTTGAGTTTGAAGATTAACGATATGAGGTGAGAAAGGAAACTGCAATCAATTAACAGTTATGGATTTGGGGTTTAAGTTTTGAAGATTTAGAATTTTTGTTTGAGAAGTTTAAGATTCAGAATTGACAATTGATGAAAAAGAGAGGAGAAGAATGGAGGAAAAGAAATTACAGAAGAAGAAAATGAATTTTCTGAGAAGAGAGATGAAAAGTATGGGTCCCATATAGTTTTTTTTTTTAATTAAAATTGATTAATATTTTTTAAAAATATGATGACCGGTTGTAGCAGGTCATACAAAGAGGTTCATTGGTGGAACTTTTTTTGGGGGTCCATATTAGGGGGCACCATAATTTTTTTGTTATATTGTTGGTGTCATTGAAGTAGATAATCATGATTAGTTTGGTTTGTTAAACTTGAAAACAACGAACATTTATATTTTTAGTTTTAATCCAAATCAAAATTTCATAAAAAAAACATGGTTAATAATTTTCAAACGTTAGCGCAATAAAAAGAGCGGAAAGACGAGTACGTAAGTGCCCGTCTTTTCGCTAGTATACATAGAGTAGTATATTTGTTCAAACATTTTGTGATAATTATTTTTACAATATTTTTTTCTCTTTTAAATTAAACAATAGAGAGAAATAAAGAGAGAATAAGAACAAAATATAAGTATGAGAGAGTTGTTTAACCGTTATTCTAAAATAGTTGTTAAAATATCATTTCTCTTGCATATATTTATACATGAGTGGTTTGTATGAGTCAATCCTATATGCATCGCCAATCGGAAAAAAATTGGTTGAAGTTTATTGAAAAACTAGCTTAAATAATTCTAAGAATTCTATACTTACTACAACATATTTGAATGATCAATTCAAGATTCATGAATAGAGTGAACAATGCTCTGTATTTAATTTCGCTTTCCACTGTTTGAGATAAGATTTAGAGGGTAATTCACTATTGGCTTTTCTCAGGCAGATGGTGTTAATTCGTTGACATTCATTATATCAACACTGAAGTTTACAGTTCCTCTCTCTCTTTTTAATTTTTTTTTGGAGGCTCTTTTTATAAAGAAAAATGCTCGATGGTGCGAAACATTTTCGCAAATATAGCACGAAGCATGTTTTTTTTTTTTTCCTTTTGAAAGGACGAAGCTTGCATTTTTGTTATTCTCCTAACACTAAGCAAGTACGCACCGTCAAAAACAATCATATATGGTAATTTTTATTTTAAATAATAATAATATGGCTTAAATAGGTTTTTCGTCCTTGCAAATATAGGTCAGTTAAATTTTCGTCCCTGAAGTTACTAATCTTTCCAATCCGCCACTGCAAAATTTAATCATTTGACTTTTGGTTCTAAGTAGGTTTTTTTTTTGCTGAGGTGAGCTGTCATTAGCGACATGGTGCCCATGTGGCAAGTGATGATTGAGCGAGGTGGTTGGCTTAAATATGTCTTTCGTCCTTGCAAATATAGTTCATTTGAATTTTTGTCCCTGAAGTTACTAATCAGATGTAATTAGGACCATTTTTCAAATGATTAATATTTGCAATGGCAAAATGGAAGGATTAGTAACTTCAGGGACGAAAACTCAAATAACCTATATTTGTAGGGACGAAAGACTTATTTAAACCTAATAATAATAATAATTTAAAAATTTGTTTGGTTAGAAATAACGAATAGTTGATAAGATAACTTATAACGGATGACTTTATAGCGGATAATTAATAAGTTTGTGTATAACTAATAGCGGATAAACCAGCTGATTGAATTTCTAGTGTTTGATAAAGTACTGATTGAACTATCTTATAAATATAAAATGACATAAAACTGATATATTTAATTAAATTTATTTTCCAATTAAATTTGTAGCGAGAAAGTTGTGATAAATAATAATAAGCTATAATCTTTAAGATATAAGATACAGTTTTATTTTTCAAAACTGTCGAATTTTAAAATAGAGGGACAATATAAATATAGATTGTTACAATATAAAAGTACAAAATTTGCATCCGCCAACACAATATGCGGAGCACCCATCAACAGTTAGTTTATTTATAATAATATTAATAGATTCTGCGTGGGAAATTTGGAAAGAAAGAAACAACAGATTATTCAAGGGCAATGAATGCTCCATTGTTCAGGTGGTTGATAAAATTAAGTTGCTCACTTTCATGTGGTTGAAGGCGAAGTTTCCTTCTCTTCCCTTTAACTACCATGGTTGGTGGCTTAATCCTTACACCATTTTGGGCATCAGTTAAAAGTTATTTGATTTCTTGTTTGTTGCTTTCTTGTTTTTCGTTGTAAACACTGTTGTTGACTCATGTGTTCTTCTCTGACATACCTTATGTTAGGGAGGACCTTTTGCAGTGGTAATATATTTCATTTTAGCATTTAAAAAAATTATAATATTAATAATAATTTTTTGGGGGAATAATAGCTCAGTTGGTAGGACAATACATTATTATATGCAGGGGCCGGGGTTCGAATCCCGGACACTCCATTTATTCACCTTATAAGGTGAATTCTAGCCAGTAGACTACCTGACAAAAAAATAAAAAAATAAAAAAGTGTGGATATGTTAGTAACTTGCATTTAATTGTGGGTACATGCTTAGGTGAATAATAAAAACAGATGCTTCACGTGGTTTGTGCAAAATATTTTTGCACCATTTAACATCACTCTTTTATAAATTTATTTTCCATTTTTTTATGTATATTTAAAAAGCTTTCAGTATAGTAAATAATACATCTATTTTGATAGACTGAACCATCAATTTGGTCCCTATTTTTGGAAGTCATTTTTAAATTAGTCTTTGAGTCTATTAATATTTCAAACAAGTCCCCATCTTTGTCAAAAATTTCTCAATTAGGTCATTCGTCATGTAATAAAAACATAAAGACATCACCTCATTGACTTCCTTATCTTTCTTATCCATATTGACTTCCTTATATTTGACTATGTAGTTTGTGATGCATTTATCTCTAGCATTTTTAGGGATATCAAACTGACAAACCAATGTGGTATTTTTAGGGAAAATTGTGGCGACAACATTCATCAGTGCGATATCCTTGTTAGTCATTATCACTGTTGGCATATTGTCTTTTGATTTCAGAAGATCAAACAACATTTGTAGAACCCAAGTGAAGTTCTCCTCATTTTCAAACGTCAGGAAAGCAAACTAACACAATATGTCTTCTCGATTAAGGTTACCCCAACTATCTGAAACAATGGTATTATGTACACATTGGTTTTATATGTGGAGTCCATGATCAAAACTGTTGAAAAAAGTGTTAAACAACTTAATAGATTCAGTATGAGTCTAAAATATATCGTGAACAATAGTAGATTCACATTTGCTTCTACAATTGTAAACATATTTGTGTTTCTCCAAACATGTGAACAGATGTTGCATCTCTGACTTTTCAGCTCTGATAGACTTCTTGAACTTTTCAAGTGCATTGTACACTTGCTTAATATTCTTCAAATTGTCTTTTCCTTCATTCTTCAAATTCATCGAAATATGCTTGAGCTGCACCAAACTCTTTGTTAGGCAATCGACAACCTTCTTCTCTTTCTCAATTAATTGACCCACAAGAAGATGACCTTCTAACCTTTTCTCCATCTTATGATTGTGAACTTCATTAAGAATACTCAACCACCATTCATTTGTTTCCTTTTTTACATAGTCACTCAATTTAAACAGACACCCGCATTTTTTTGACTCTGTATCTTCTCGGTTTAATTTCTTCTTAGACAATTTGTACTCATCACTCCTTTCACAAAACAACACTAAAATTGGCTTATTTCTTCCGGCCTTAGAAAAAGATTTGTATATGATTTAGTAAATACCACCAATATTGTTTATCGAGGAATCCAATCAATCATATCATCAGACTTCTTTAATTTCTTCCATCTTATGATCATAATTAACTTTCAAAATTGTATAATTAATGTTGATATGAGACAAACTATTTTTTTTTCTTTCGACAAAACGAGACAAACTAATTTTATCTCTCATATTTTAGTAAGCGTCTCTCCTAGTTGTCAGAATTAGGATGATGTACTTGACAATTGTATTGCATAAGTTTAAAAAAAAAGGAGATTTTTCTATTTTTGATTACAAGAAGGTCAATGCTTAGAGAAAAAAACTAACGAATAACTAGATGAGGAGTGCCGGCTCGACTCCAACAACATCGGTTAAATAAATCGAACTAACTTGAGCACAGCATTGTTCGTATAAAATCACAGAAAAACCTCCATAACACGCCATATTTGCTAAAACATGTGCACGGTTTATCATTAAACTAACACCTTTTGTATTGTAGAACTTATCTTGGTAATTTGTTCTTTTGGTCATAACCTTGCCACAAACAACCGTCGAACTTTTTATTTTTAGAGGAACCTGGAACTTTATTCTCAATCCATATTTCTAACTAAACTTCAAATTATCAATTTCTTCATCACAACGCCTATGAAGGTTAACTTTTAATCCATGCTTCATGTAAAGTATCAAAGAAAGCTTAGGAACAACAAGATGATTCTCAACAACTTTAACATGGTAACGAACTATGATGCTCGCTGCAACATATTTCATTTGATAGTATGAAAAATCTTTACCTAAACACAACCTCGGTCCTCCATTAAAAGCAGTGAATTTGTAGGCAGATTCGCTCGTGAAATGACCATCTTTAGTTAGCCATCTTTCTGGCTTGAACTCCAAGCAATCTTTTCCCCATATGTTTTTCATTCTTCCCATTGAATATATTGCATATATCACTTTTGTTCCTTTTTTGAGTTTTGTTCCATCTGAGAATGTGTCGTCTTCCAACACCTTGTAAGGAAAATTTTAATGAATATGAACTTCAATCATCAATAGTTGAAAGTTGAATCCAATTACTCTATTTATTTGAACATATTAGGTGTCAAGTTTAGCATTTTGCAATTGATTTGTCTCACATTATTTGTCATTTTAAAATTATTACAGAATATTAATAAATTTTTTTCAACAATATTTTTATTTTTGGGTGCAATTTTTCAACAATATTATGAATATTGATATTTCAACGCCTATAAATGTTATAGTAAATAATTTTTAATTGAACTCCTATTATATTATTAGAATTTTTTTTTCCAAAGAGATTATTTTATTTTGAAATGAGCATAAACAATGTTTTTCTTAAAGCATGACAAAAATTGCTTCAATCATGGATTAAACTTGAATTCTACCAAAACCAATTGGCATTAAGTAAAACTCATTCATATGGTAAACAATCATATTGGTATCTAAATGTGTGAGGCACTATCACTACAACCCCTAAATGAATTGAGTTTATTATAAAAATATCCAAAAACAAAACTCAAATGTGTTTTTAGTAGTAACTTTATGAAACAAATTGACTAACAAAAGACATATTATGAGAACCAAATTAATTAACGAAAGACACGTTCGAAGATAAAACTAACCGATGAACGTCACATTTAGACATTGTAAAATAGTTATGAATATTATCTCAAACGAAATTTGAGTACAATCACTAAACTGTGTAAATAAACTATACTACACCTAATGAGCCTAACGTCTCACATTTAAGGATCAAAGTGATTATTTATTTCTGATTAATCACTTGCGCTTAATCACTTAGAAAATGAAGTTCAATATGAACAAGTTCTGAAAGACTTTGTTTTCTTTATATATATAGTATAAATATCGTATAGAAGTATGGATATATACCGTTGATTGATTGATACTATTGATATTGATTGGTTCAACGATGTGATGAATTTTTTAATTCTTTTTTTTAATATATAATACTGCAATTCCTGAAAGTCTGAAAGGTCGGTACCGAGAGATGAGGGAAAAACGTTACCTTTGAAAAGATCAACACCGAGAGAGAAGGATTAGTTTGTTTCTGAAATTATTAGCATCGTCCAAATAATTAACACTCCAATTCTGTTTCTCTGTGTAGAATTACAAAGAGAATGAGTGGCATTCTAGGGGGAGATTTGGAGGCAGAGATATTAGTTAGATTACCTGCAAAGTCAATTATGCGTTTTAAATGTGTTCAACGATCTTGGAACATTCTTTTCAAGAACCCTAACTTTGTTATTAGGAACATGCATATCCATATGTCTAACCATGACCACCACCGTTTCATGATCATTAACCAGTATACAAAAGAAACCTGCCCTAAAACCCATAACCACAATGACAAGCTCTTTGACAAGGACATTGAATCAACTTGCCTAGAAACCCACCTATTGCTTCTCTCTTTACCTCAACACCCAACACCAACACCTAACCTCATCAAATCCATCTTTCCAAAAAACATTCCCATACGAATAATCAAATTCTACGGTCATTGTAATGGTATTTTATGTTTGGAATATGATTATAACCTAAGCTTAATTCTTTGGAACCCTACCACTAGAGAGGTCCATTTTGTACCCCCACATCCAGCCTCCTATATTCATCCGGAATACTTGATTGGTTTCGGTGCTAAACACAACACCAACGATTTCAAAGTTGTCAAACTCAATGTCAACCGTGAAAAACCCTTTGTCTTTTCTCTTTCATCACTGGAAATTTACAATCTTAGCGATAAATCGTGGACAATTATCCATAACCCTACTCTTCCTCCGGATCAAGCCACCATGCGATACTACTCCAAACGGCCTAACAAATACAACATTCTTGTTAATGGCATTTATCATTGGATTACAGGCTACAATGTGAAAGGTTTTTCAATCATTCTCTGCTTTGATTTCAGCAACAACAAGTTTCACACAATCATGGGTCCTATCACACGGTTGGCTTCGGAGTTTGGTGCAGCAAATGTGACTGAGATCAACGGTTCCCTTGCTTATGTTGTGCAGTGTTACCATCGTATGATCGGAATGAGAATTTGGGTCATGGATAAATTAAATGGATGGACCAAATTATACAATTTTGTTTCGGTTGATTGGGCTATTGATAAACATGCTATTTGGAAGGGGAAGAATGGTATTCAATTCCTCGGAGGAAAGCCAGGACAACTGCTGACATTATACGACCATCATGGCAACTCACTTCAACAGTTTCAAATTGTTCTACATGGTATACTTGACGCTTTCTTGGTTCATGAGTATGTACAAAGCATAGCTCCCTTGTCAGGATAGTTTTTCTTTTATGAGCAACGCTGGATCAAGCGAAATATTTATCTCGAGGTTATCCCGAATGCATTCCTATCGGCTCCTTATAGATATAATGTCTCTTGGGAATTAAGAATGTCCCTATGATAATTTATGTCCCTTCAGAATAAATAATATTTTAAGACCATAGTCTCTTTCTCGATATAATCAGAATGATCTTAAAAACCAACTCTCAGCGTGACACTTTGCCTAATGTATTTCAACAACCAACTCTCAACGTGACACTTTGCCTTTGTGATTTCTCGGTTTTTGTCGCGATGCATAGTAGAATTGTTTTTTTTTTTTTTAAGGAAGTAGTATTGTTGTTTTATGTATTGCTCCCTTGTCAGCATAGTTAATTATTGGCTTAATTAATGATTTGGTCCCTTAAGTTATTTGTTGGTTACATTTTGGTTCCATAAGTTATTAACGTTACAATTTGGTCTCTTAAGTTAATATCTGTTAGCCAAATAAATTCTCACTGTCAGTCTTTTGTCAAAACGTTAAATAGGCACATGTGAACAGTGACGTGACAACTTGCAATGTGTATCCACCTTAGACATTGACTTAACGGTTTTGACGATGGGGATTTATTTGGTTTACGGAAGATGACTTAAATGACCAAATTGTAACGTTAATAACTTATGCGACTAAAATGTAACCAACAAATAACTTAAGGGATCAAATCATTAATTAATCCTTAATTATTATATCTCTTAATTGTAACAAGATATAATATAAGGGGATAGTTTCTCTCAAAAAAAAAAATCTCATATCTCTTAATTGTTACCAATCTCATTCTTATTTACGGTCAAATTTTATATTAGTAACTTATCTCATCATTTTCGTTTCAACAGTGAGATAGATAACAATCGAGAGACATGAGAGAAAACACAAGAGGACCCATTTCCATTTTGGGATAAGCCTGTATTTTTTGTGAAACATTGATTTTTATTTAAAGGCTTTTATATGTATTTAATCCCTGTAAACAGTGGTCATTTAAAAATTGTTGGTCCCTGTATTCCTTAATCTTAACAATTTGTCCTCCCAAAATTTAATCACTTAAAATTTTGTCCATCAACACCAAAAACTATCATGCAAACATTATCAAAAGTTAGTCTCAACAAAATATCTTGAAGATCGATGGAAACCGATTTCTTAAAAGATGAAACTCAAACAATAAATCATTAGTTAATCTCCTAAACTTTGTTGAATGAAACTCAATGCTTGCGATTTTCCTTTGTTTCAGCCATTCAGCATTAAAAATACCATCTCCAAGTAAATCAAAGAGTGTGTCTTTGAAGAAGTTTCCTTTAGGGTAAATAGTGAACTTTGTTTTGAGAAGATGTTCTATATTTTGAGGTTTTGAGGTTATGATGAAATTGAAATTAATGAACCATGGTCCTTTGAAAATAAAGGTTCCATTTTGATGTTTAAGCATATTGGTCATCCATTCATACAAGTTGGTTTTGAGTCCTATGATTAAAGAAGGTAGCATTCCAAGAATAGGCCAATTGGTTATGCCATGATGTTTTTTTGATCTAAAAGAATGAATGAATATGAAAACAATGGCTGCAATAATAATCTCACTGATTTGGATATTTTTCAAGAGGAAGATGATTTGAGAAAACAAGTTTTCTTTGGCTGTAACCATGTTTGAAGTGTAGCATGAAAAAGTGTTAGTTTTGGTTATGATAATGTTATGTTATATTATATTGGAGTGTTTTGTTTGTGTTTATTGGCAAAATTGGTTACCTTTGAAATGACCACGTGATTACCTTAATAGGAACGAATATTTACAGTTTTATTGTCCTAATTAGTTAAGTTTCCATGTGATGTTATTATGTCCCCATAAAAAAATGTGATGTGATTGTGCACATCACTATAATGAATATCGAGTAGGACATCTAAACTAAAATGACTGAATTAAACAAAGATTGTTTTAATATTTATTTTATTTTATGATTAACCCAAGACATTGTATAGTCATCTAATTCAATTCAAACCACATTTACTTGCTCGGATTAAATTTGTTTGGAACATATATTTGAATTAATCCAATAAATTAAAAGAAGTTAAAAAAATTGCTTTTAATTATGGAACAGATAACATTATTGTTCAGAACAAATTCAAATTACTGACCTAGGAGACAATGACTATAAATAGAGGCATTCATCACATTAAGATAGCTTTTGAAAATGACTCAAGCTTAAATCCAAATAAAAATTAGAAAAGGATTTTAATTTCTCCATGGAGAGAAGAGTATAAATTTTTTCTTCATTTTCATTCATATTTATATGTTTTTTATAAGCTAAAAATTAACAGGTAAAATTAACACAAATTATAGAAATAATAAATAGAAAATATTTTCACAATGTTTTTGAAGTTAACATTAATAATAATAGTCTCCTTAAAAAAATTATTAACAATAGTCTAAATATATTTCACAAACAAAACCAACAACTGTCAAAAAAATAATGATAATTATATGTTAGCATCATCACCCACTATTGATTTTGAATCATTAAATTGGTTGTGTGTAAGAACCATTTTTTACTATATTAATTGATTCCCAACAAACCCAAAAAAATTGACTCCTACAGTTCACAACTTTTTGTTAAAGCCTCTAAATTTGTCAGTGAGAATATAAGGAAATTTTCTGAACTACAATTTAAGGAATGTTATCTTAACTTTCTATTCCATTTTAGTTTGTTAAAAAAAAAACTTCCTATGCACATGGTAAGTCAAAGAATCAACTTAATAAGCCCGAGAAGTTATGAAAACATGTTTTCATTAGGAAGTTTTCTGCAGTCAAAGATATGTTCCGATATATATATATTTGTTATTGGAAGATATGTTCTAACGAATTGGGATGCTTTTTGAGCAAATATGAAGAGCTTATAAAACAACTGTCATGTAAACACATGGAAATTCAACTTGAGAGAATCCCACACAAATAATTTGGGCTCTATCACCAAAAAATAAAAACGTCAAAGATGGCTCACTTTCGGTCTTACGAGTTCCCCGTCTCCAAAAATATTACAAAAATACTTTTAATATGTGTATGTGGAGTACAAAACATAATTTTTGTCTTTTTATTTATTTTCTCTTTGTTTTACCTAGAAAACACAATTAAAAAAAGGTAGTGTTTACTATATTTTCATATATTAAATAATATACCTTGAAATTAATATAAAACTTTAAGAGTAATAATTAGATTGTTTAATTTGGTCGGAAAAAAAATTGTTTAATTGCTATTTTTTCTACTAAGAGAATCTCCATTAAGAGCTATCATGATTCTTGGGACGAGAACAAGACAAAAAAAAAATCTCTTGAGATGGGGAACACCGAACATGGGCGGGACGATGAGGCAATATTGAGCTTAGGGACAAGGATAAGGAGAGTAGAGTTGGAAAATGTTACATTCGAGCTAAGCATGTCCCGGAACCATCTCAGGTGCTAGAGCCTAAGCATGTCCCCAAAGGCGTCAAATTACTTTATTATTGAATAAATAGGTAAAATGAGAGGTGTATAAAGCAATGGTTTAAGATAGATTAACTTCCTCCAAGAAACCAATACTTATTGACCAAGCCATGACCTAGGGCACTCAAGTAGCATTCAAGACCATTTTCAATGAACAAAGAGTAGAAGAAAATAACTTTGTATCACTTCGGAAAACGCATCACCAAAGACCGAAATTGTCACCTAATGATGGAAAAGCCTATGATTAAAACATTAAAAACAGAAGTTGTTACGGTAGCCCGTAACGAGGGGGCTACTACCATAACAACCTCATAAACTCATGCTTTGTGGTTTTTCTTTTGCACTTAAATCATCTATTGTAAATGTCATTCATTCTAAAGTTACTGGGTGTATTGAACATGTTTTGTAATGTTTAGCCTATAAATAGGCCTATACTTACCTTGGTTTGACACCACCTACCACCAAGAAGACTTCTATTCTTACAATTTAGATCAATGTAGTTTTTCTTTTGGGTTAATAGGTCTTTACCTCCTTGTAATATAGGTCATTTCTGGTTTTCTCCCCTGTAATTTTTTTTTTTGATTTACCCCCTGTAAAATATTTTTGTTTTGATTTACCCCCTAATAGGCCAAACAAAAACGAAAATTTCTTGAAAAGAAAATAAAATTGGTTTTTGTTTGGCCTATTAGGGGGTAAATAGAAACAAATTTTTTTTACAGGGGGTAAATAAAAAAAACATTTACAGGGGGAAAACCGAAAATGACCTATATTATAGGGGGTAAAGACCTATTAACCCTTTTTCTTTTTTATTTTCTTTGTTTTCTTTATTTTATTCTATTTATTCTCTTCACTACGAAGAGTGGGTAATTTTCTTAGGTATTGGAATCAAGGAAAGTAGTTCTGTGGAAAACTTTCCATGATCTCTATCTTTTTTCTTTCCTTTAGGAAATGTATGCACCTAATCTATATTTATGCACTTCATCAAAATCTTTGGATACCTTCTGATAAATCAAAATGAAGGAATCGTTGCTTTAAATATAAATCTAGACACAATATTTGAAGCATGAGAATAACCTAAGACTTTTTGGGATGCAAACATGTGTATTTCGGCTTAATGGGTCAAGCTAACGTGAATTTCCATGAGAGTAAGCAATACAATACAGAATACCTCATCCTTAGGCATGCGTTTTCGAGGTGAAAGGAAGGAATAGAAATTGGTGTTTGTCGTAATGACGAAATTCAACGATTTTGATGCATTAATTTCAGTCAATTTCATATTTTCAAAACAAATATTAAGTTGTCTTTCAATCATCTTGCATTCATCATTTATATAAAAATACAAAAAGATTTTCCTTTTCTTTTGTATACTTAGAGAGAAAAAGGTTATACTAAGGAACACAAGTTTCTATGGGATTGATATTTTATTACAACGATAAAATTGTGCACTTGCGATGATATCAGCCCACTTGTAGAAAGAGCTTGATGCTGCCTTCATTCATAAGACTATGTAGCTGACTAGTTACCTTACATTTCTTCAGGTAAAATAAACACATTGTTTTATACGTAACTGTTAAACATGTTATATTCTATGTTTATGCATATATCAGCACTTTCAGGGAGTTGAGACAAAGGATTTTACACCCATGTAAATGGAGGATTGACACCCACATGCTATATCAAGAGGACCTGAATCACATGATAGTTATTGATTATCTCTTTTATGCAAACGTCGATCACCACATTTAACACATTATTATAGATTGGAATGACCAATAGATATTCTTTTGGGTTTTGACCATTTTTCGATTATATAGTCCAAAATATTAATTAAATACTTTAGATTATATAATCTAAATGAGACAAAATTGAGACCGTTAAGGGCACGCGAGAAGAAAATATGTTGGAAAAAGAAATTCTCTTGCTTAGATTCGGTTGAAAGTGAAAAGTATAAAATTTGATTTTAAATGAAATGTTTAGAAAAAAGTTTGTTTTTCAATTTTAACTTTTTTTTTTTGGATCACTTCATCCTCGCTCTTTAAGTTTAAAATAACAGTAATGCTAATGCATAACATAGAAAACAAATTTTCAGTATAAAAAAGTTAATACTTAATATATTTTTTTGGGAATAACAAATGTATTGTATAATAATATGTTAAATCAAATATATTGCACAACACAAACACACTATTGTTTGAAATTGCAAATGCACAACAATGATTTCTCAAATAAAAGGTAATAACAAGTAAATATCCAAAGCTTCTTCAAAAAAA
>Ga0228710_1009206_pt1 | contig 13820 bp, 6 predicted proteins | sample MedpolnodulmetaG_FD_177995 | JGI IMG/M metagenome (GOLD analysis project Ga0228710, IMG submission 177995) | Root nodule microbial communities from Medicago polymorpha collected in Santa Monica, California, United States - pink nodules | ecosystem: Host-associated > Plants > Roots > Nodule...
CGACAGAAAATTGAATGGAGAATGGTCATGTCACCACATTTTTTCGAGTTTATAGATATTTATGGATCCTTAAAGCAATTGTTAGCAAAACCATTAAAAATAATAGCAATCACATAAATGATTTGCAATAATATCAGTGTTATTGGCTCATTCATACATATTAGTAAAAAAAAAATCATTCATTCAATAGTTTTTTCAAATGGACAATGGTTTCAATATTATTTAATCATGCATTAGTCTTCTTAACATCAACGAACAAAATATTTTACTTCTCGGGAATAAGGATTGACGGTAAAATTACAAAAGATATTACTAAGAATGCATATTATAACACACACAAAAAATATTAAAGCTTCAAATGTGCACTAATATTACCAAACATCAAACATAGCCAAAAAAGTTATATCATTACATTTGTGATTGAGACCACAACAGATCTAAAGGGAGGAAGCTAAACAACAAAAAATCTGCAAAAAATCCAAGCCTAACTATTATCAGAATATTGAATTAATCAGGAGAGAAAAAGATAAGAAAGGGAGATTCTTTTGGAGAGATTAGTAGTTTGTGAAGTAGGGACGATGAACATGAAGATTGATCGTGAGTTTGAAAAAGATTAGAGTTTGATTAGAGCTGTATTAATTGTTAGAAAGAGGAAAATTCAAATTCAAAATGGACAGCTAGAAAGTCATCAAGTATTGAGAGAGAAATGATTTTTAATACCGCATTAAATGTACATGTGAGACTTCTTAAGGAAGGTAAGTTAAGATGTTTAGGAGGAAAATTTAGCTTATGATTAGGGTTAAGCAAAAGCTTAACCTTATAAGCTTTTATAATAATAAGAAGATAAAGGATTTAGGGTGTTCAAAAGATAATTTTTTTTGAGGTAATTAATGTAGCTTTATAGGGTAATTCAAATTCTTCAATATGAATTTAACTTTTTGGAGGACAAATTTAAAGAATTTTCAAAGTAAATGAACTTTATTTAGTATTTTGTCAAGACTAAATTTAATTTTTTTTTAAATACCACCTAAAAACCAAGAATTTTAAACTCTATACAATGTGAATTTCAAAATAATCCTTATAGTTTTATTTTCCTTCCAAATCATACAAATTAGTTCCTATATGTTTCAGAAAATTATACATCTGTCTAGTCCCTGATTAGTTTTTAAAAAGTTTGCAAACACGTCTTGATATTTTTAATTTTGTAAATTGAACCCTATTTACATATTTCAAAATTTGTTCCTATTATCATTTCGGATCACTTTATATCACACATTTATACTTTTCCCCAAAACTTTAAAAAAATATAAAAATAGCCCAACAAAGTGTGAGGGTGAAGAATTTTACCATTCTATAAAAAGAAAATAGAAATAAAGGGAATTCAACTGAAGAATTTGAATTGCCTAAAATTTTATTTCATATAGAATTTCGGCTACCACATCGAAACACACTTTGACACATTGCTTAGAACTTAATTAAATTGCTTTAGAATTTTTTTACCGTCGTTTAACACTAATTAATTAATCTCCATCAAATAATCTATTGGACACACAAAGTGAGTTCTCCCCTTTCAACTAAATTTTCTCCATACACAAGTGCCAAATGATCAAACTTCCATGATCACTTGCTTAAGTGACCTTAATACCATACAGTTGGATCAATCCATCGTTAATATATCATAACTCTCACTCACACTCCACTTGAAAAAGTAATGATAGGTGGACACCTGGGGATAGCCACTTGACACCCTACCATTGGTGTTGATTGATGGTGGTTGGCCAGTGATACATAGCTTTGTCCGACCCCTTGTGGTTTTACGTAGAGTTCCGAATGTCCGACGGTGGTGGATGATAGAGCCTCGTCGGTTCACGGTGGTTGGCCATTCCCACGACCATTGGTATTACTAATTTATAAAATTATTGTTATATAAAAATAAAGATGGTGACAAATGGATGTCACCGTATATGGAGTGTGCACCAAAATTACCCCATGAAAGGTTTTGAATTATAACCACTCATAACAGAGGCTACGTACAAATGGATATGAATTGAAGTCCGTACAATATTAGTTGATTTTGTTCCTTTTTAGTTTCATACTCTTGCAAGTTGCACCTCATATATGCCACCTTCTAAACTAGTAAAATATCAATATCCTATATCAATATCTTTCACTGCAAAATATCAACATAGTATGCTAATTCTCCTTTTAAACCATCATTCTCCCCTCACATTACAAATTTGAAACTTAATATAGACTGATCAAATGGAAAAACATTGAAATTTTTCACCAAATTCACCAAGCTATATATATGGTTGAGAAATTAAGATCCAAGTGCATCATGCATACAAATCTAGGTATACAGACCAAGTTAAGGGAAGCTACTACTTACTATATAGAGACTTAATTAATGGATATACTACAGATTCAAATGGGAAACTTTATTATTTAGTATATAAGTTCAAGGCTCTTGTTTTCCAGGAAATGATGATGGTAGTAAATCTTGCAACAAACCATAGTCACGACGAAGTTGGAACTGCTGCTGCTGATGTTGTTGTTGTTGCTGCTGATGAGGTTGTGGAAGATTTTGGTGGAAAATTTGTTGATCACTTTGGCTATAAGTTGGAAGAAACTGAGAAAAGAAATCTTGGTGTAATCTTTGTTCCAATCCCATTGGAGTACTGGAAGCAAAGAGGGATGGTGATGACAACAACATGGAGGAAGCATTACCCCTTAGTGTTGCTGGACAGTGATGGTTGTGTTGTCCTTCATATGTTGTCATCACAATTGATGGATCTTGGTATGATCTCTCCACCCTTTTCTTCACAATGCACTTCTGACTTGTGCATCTATAATAGCTCCTGCATTGTATACATATACATAAATAACATTAGTTTTTTTTTTTGAAGAGGCCATAAATAACATTAGTACTCTTAGACTTATGCTATGACATGAAATATGGAATAGTGTAGAAGTATATATCTTGTGAAACTAATTTATGGATTAATTATATTGTTGAATTTTTTTGTCGTAATCGTCGTATTTTCAGGAGAAGGAGGAAACCTAGATTAGTCTTTTCTGAGAATTTGGTGGCCTAAGACGAATCTACAATTTGAATTAAATTTCCAAAGTGATTTTGATGTAAGAGTTTGGGATGATGAAATGCTAGGATTTTGAACTCCCCTTTTAACATCACAATAAATTATAAATTGATCAACAAAGGACTAAGCCTGTTACTATCAACCACACCTCAAATCAGAATTTAAGTAAAATTTTTAGGGCCTAATGAACCCCAATATTTTTTTGTTAGGACCCAAATTTCATACTTATTTTTTGAGACCTAGGATGGTCGCCCTCTTTGCCCTGCCTCAGATACGGCCATAACCTAGATGGAAAGGTAATAAGTGAAGCATGACCAAAGATTTTTTAATACTCGAACTCAAGTACCCAATGAGTAGTCATTTACTTGAAACTCATTAATCATTTGACTTCGTTATATTGTTGAATATATGTTGATTTGTAATATGATGATATACATTTCATTATTAAATATTTGAAAACAAAAACAAGTCTCAGAAATAGTGATTTGTATCTACAAAGGGTTGTAGAACTGTTTCAAAGTCTTAATTAGGCGAGGACGATCATATGAGTAGTTACATCAAATATGAGAAAAAATAAATATATAGAAAAATAATTTAAAGAATGTGTATGTTAATATTGATGATTTTGGCACTTAATAAATCATTTTACTTTGAAAGTTTAAGTACCAAGTAGACAAAAAATTACTAAATTTGAAAATTGGAAATAATTTAACCTTGGGTACGGACTATTCTTGACTGCTTTCTGTCCATATTTTCTCCATCTATATCCATCTTCAAGGTGATCAATCTCACTTTTAGTCAAGAATGCAAATCGTGGCTCTTTTACCTTTTTCTCTTTCTTTTTAGCCTTGTTCCTAAAATACACCAAACCATTAGACAAATTCACAACAATAGATACATAAATCTTGCATATAATAAAACTTGCCAAACTCATCAAAAGAAATGTACATTAGGGTTAAGTTCCTTTTCCACCATTTTAGTCATAGATGCACAAAAGTAACAAAACCTACATTCACACACTGTATTTAATATAGACAATTGACTAGATTCAATTCATAAGAGACACACTGAAAATGTCATAATTAGTTGTTGAAAATAAAATATAATCCATTATGGTAATTCAAAGAAAAATCAAAATTCTACCACAAAGTAAACAACAAAAAATCATGATTCTTAGCTACTCATGAATTAAAGGAAGAGAAGAAAAAAAAGAAACTATATATATTTGAGGAAAAACCTTCTTACCCTCCATTGATCTATCAAAAAATCATGAAGAAAAAGGGACAAGAAAAAAAGAAGAGGTGACATGAAAAACCTACTCTTTCTTAGACTTTTCATCATCTCCATCTTCACACACTAATTTTGGCTGCTTATCTTTCTTGTTGGTTGAGTTTTCTTCTATCACAGCTTCATTAGATGAGGATGATTCTGAAGATTTTGGTGTCTCACTAATCCCTACTAGTGATGATAAATCTCCTGCACTAGATTTCTTTGTGTTGTTGTCATCAATGGAAGAAATCACTTCAGATGAAGAACAAGACAAGTCAAAGGCTTTTGATAGGGTATTGTAGTCCATGGAACCATGTAAGTAGTCACTGAAACTTGTAGTATGAGAAGAAGGATCAAATCCTTGAAAGTTTTGTGAAAATGAAAAGTTTGAGTGATTGAGTTCATCATGATGGAAAGGATCATGATTCTCATTAGCCATGGAAGAGAGAAGAAAAGATGAGTGAGGAGAGAAGGTTGAATTATGGACCAGAAATAAAGCTAACTTTTTTATGAGAATGAAATTTCAGCTATAAGACTTAATTTGATGGTTGCTTGTTATGAGAAAGAGAGCTTTTTTAGTTTAGAACTTTGTTTTTCTTCTTGATTTTATATTCCTCCTACTTTTACACACTCCTCCTTTAATGTTTGTAGGTAATTCAGCAGGATTCTCCAACTTTCTATGGACAGTGTCTTTTTGATGTTTTTAATTTTTTTAAAAATAATACATATATGCTACTTTAGAGACTAATATTTTTAATTTATATCGACTTATATTAAAACAATAAATTGTATTGTGCGAGAATTTCTCATTGATCACATGTTTAAGAGACTTTTTTTTTCCTTTTTTAGAGGGATGTTTAAGAGACTCTAAATACTCACAACTCATGCTTATTTTAAGGGAAATAAAACTTTTTTTTTTGTTGGTAAAAACTATTTTATTTTTCTTTAAAAAGTAAAAAAGAATAATTTGCAATATTGTGGCGTGATTTGTGATCTATTCTTAATTAAGCCAATTGGTTGAAAGACTTAATTAGCTGTTTAACTGATAGTGACTTCTCGTACAACTAATTAAAGTGTGCTCCTCGATATTAATTATTTATTTGATGATTTTGAAATCTAATCAAAAAGAGAGAAAAATAACAAGTTGAGTGTAATGCATGCAAAAAATGTTTTTGTTTGTTTGTTATTAATGCATGATAATTTTTGATAAATTATTGATGCATGATAATTGTCAATTGATGTTAGGAAAGTAACCATTTTATCATTTTATTTTAAATAAGGCTATGTTTTTGACAATATTCTAGTTAAGAAGAAACATTGATTGAAAACCTCAAATTTGCATTATGTGATCATATGAGCTCCACGTAATGGTTCGGTAGGATCTTAGGGTATGATATAGAGTTTATATAAGGGGGTCCTTGAATATATAGACGTGACATACACAGCATATATAATATTATATATACTAGACTAGATTATTAGATATAATTAGATGATATTTTTTTTTATCATAATAGAATGATAAAACACGTTAATGTATGCATAAATAACTTATGGACACACATACAATCCTTGTTGAAGATATTTTTTTAGGAGAGAGAAAAGTAGAAAGAAAAAAGAGTGTAGAGAGGTCGTAATCACGTTGTTAACAAGGGGTGGGGTAAGTCAAGAATTTCGACTATACACACTTTGGTTTTGTATATTTGGGAGGATTAGGCTTACACGTGTTAGACGAATGGCACCGGCATTTGACCAGTTGCATGGCACGTGCGAAGTATTTGTATGCTAGTATGCTTCTACCACAGTCCACAAATTCTTATTTCCCCTCAAAAGAAAAAGGTCATAATATTATTTGTACAATTTACTTTTTGAAATAGGTTAAAACAGTCACAAATACTTTTGCCTATTTATATTTTATGGAAGTGTATTTTTACTAATTTTTGAGTAATTTTTTTAACTTCTTAATGGGGAATAATATAACAAATTTGATGCAAACAATTTGACCTAAGTTTTATGTTTTTTTTTTGTATACCGAAGTTTTATCTATTATATATTACTATTACTTAATGATTTTTAGATATATGCATCTATTTTGTAAAAAAAAGAAAGAATATATGCATCTAGTTTTTATTTAATAAATAGATATCTACTAAATATATCAGATATTCAAAAAATATTATAGTTATTGTTTTGAGCTGGTTAGAGTCCATTCGAATTGAAAAGTAGTGTCTCAAACCCGACTCATGATTAAAACATTACTCAATCACTTGTTGATTTTGGATCACCGTGAAATCCACGTGTCCGGTAACGTCTACACCAGACTTTTCATCCATTTTACCTATTATGTGTATGTGTTTGCACGCGTGTGTAAGGAGTTTCTCTCATCCACATTAACCTCCTATTGACTTGAGCATTAAAGTGTTTGTATATAGCCTATCAAAAACTTCAAATCATTGTCCTAATCTGCACTTTTACATTTCATGTTATAGTTCAAGATCCACCTCGGATCAAATATGATAAGTAGGGTAGGAATAATGCATTATTATATACAAGATGGAGGTTCAGTTGGTAGGAATAATGCATTATTATATACAAGATGAAGGTTCGAATCTGGACATCACCACTTATCCGTTTTAAAAGGTGAATTCTAACAATTAGAATATGGGTCATACTAACTTGTGTCATGAAAAGGTAAAATACATTGAATACACAATTTCTGTAAAAAAGTTTATATGTTTAGTTTTTAAACTTGTGCCAAGACACAAAGTTAACATTTCACTTAGAATATACGACAAAAAAGTTAGGTTGAGTACCGATAAATTCTAGATAAAATATGTCATGGGTAATGATAAATATATACTGAACTCAACTAAAATCCATTGCTATGGGACTGTTGATCGTAATAGTTTTCTCCAACGATACCTATGAAAGAATTTATGCTGTTTCTCATCACGCCTATATACATGGCTATGTGTTGCTGAGTGGGATTTCACGTCACCTTCTTTTATTTTAAGTTTTTTCCTTTCTTTGCTGCCCGAAGTTTGTGGCACGCATCTAGTCCCTTTAGTGTGCCTTCACATTCACATCAAATCAAATTGGGAAAAAAAAAAAGAAGAGACGGTCAATATGTTAGAACTCTGCAATTTACCTAACCAAAAATGCTCATTCCCAACTGAAATAACTATAATACCTTTGCGTGAGTTAAGTCACAAAGATATTTATACTAGCGTGTGTTAAGTCACGCAGCGTGAGTTAAGTCACGCAGAATTAACACTAGCGTGAGTTAACTCATGCATAAACATTTTCAAAAGTTTAATCGGGAATGAGCAAAACATGTTGGGGAATAGCAGAATTCAACATGTTATGCATTCCACTCCTTTCACTAGGGATTGCAAAACGGCTTGCCCGTTTAAACCACTGTTATTGAGAAAGAGTAGTTGTAAGTTTAATTTTTTTATTTATATAAACTAAACTAAAGACTCATCATAATCTTTGATAGTTTTTCAACCATTCAATTCAGTATCTTACAATAAATTAATACTTAAATTAGCTTTTTATAATTTTATACGGGGACATGTTGATGTGTTAGATTAAAGAGATGATGTGTCAGGGACAATCGTCAAGTTGAAAAAAAGATGACGATATAAATTTTTCATTAATGGTATACATTACGAAGGGAATGACAAACAAATAACAAGAATATAAACACGCACTACTATAAGTGTACTTGTGGTAAGCACAATACCATATATATATATGAGAGGAATCTTACTCGTAGCACTTGAGTGACATATAATTGGTGACATTGACCAATCACAATGCCACAATCTTTGTGAAAGAGAGAGAAAAAACAACTTATAACATTGTCGTTGGTCAATATCACCAATTTATTGTCACCTAAATGCTACCCGAAATCTTACTCCTTACTTATATAAGCTATGACCTAAAAAAGGTAGTACTCCATGGAAGTGTTTTCCCACGTGTACTACCAGCTCATCCTTTTTCCTCACCAGCCCCTCATAGTCAGCAACCACGTGCCTATAAGGAGGGGTGACTCGGTCAAGTTGTAACACATATGCCATTTTTCTTGGATAATGGGAGCAAGAGCTCGCCGGGTAGTGTTCATTGACCCCCGCCCAAGATATATATATATAATGTGTTACCCTGCCTTCTCCTACATGGTGAGTACGCGGTGGATCCGCCTATCTTCTTGACTGTACAATAAGAAAATCTAAAATTGTAATTTTATCCTTTGACATAAATCATCTCCACACAATGGTCAAAACAACTCACAACAATTATTGTGTTTCATTACTCAATCATTTGTAATATTAAACATTTTCGACCCACTTGAATTGGTCTGGTGGTGTTGTTTTGAAACTTAGAATGTGCTCCTCCCCGTGGCCTCAAGTTCGATTCACACTGATGCTAACTTAGATGAACTAGTTTACCTTAAAAAAAAAAAGAAGCATTTTCCATTTTTTTTAGGCCAAATAATTCCCTCCCATTTTTTGAATTCTAAATTATCATTTAAAAAGGTTCAAAATTAGTTCCCTCACTAATTTGGGTCAAAAAAAGTCTCGTAGAATATTTTATTCACACTTTCTTCATTTAACCATAATTTTTTAATCTAATTAACGTTTCCTTGAGAAGGGGAAAATACATGTCATAGAAACTGAATTACCACTTTGTCTGACCTTCCCACTTTGTTCACCTCCTAGAATCGTCACATATGCAGGTGTTTGATATACTTAAAATTAAGGTGTGTTAGTGGCTAAAATTAGGATTTAATGGAGAAAATAATTATAAAATATGTTAGTAGAGGTTAGGGTTTAGGGTTTTGGCCCTAATAAGCGAGGGGGACTAATTCGGCCCTAAATAAGTATAAAATATTCTTCTGTCAAAAAATTTGTAGCGGTAAAAAGTATAAAATAAAAAAGTGGGAGGACTAATTTGGCCTAAATAAAAAATTTATGCAATTTTTTTCGACTTGGCAATGTACCCGACACATCATTCCTTTAACGCATACTAGATTGTTGACCCGTACTTCGCACGAGTTTATTGTTAAGGGATTGACATACGAATAATAAAATGCAATATATAATTGGTAACGGTAAAAAAAGAACAGGTGATAATCCATAGTAGACAAAATAAAACATTTCATAAAATGTATAAAATCTGAAAATATTATAAAAGAAAATTCGGTAATCCTATCAATAATTCGGTAAAAGAAATATGAAAATTTTAGTACATTGGCATGTAGTTTCATCACACATTGCGAAATACTTCCTCATATACGACGTTAGACGTCACATTGGTATCTTCACCATCTTCATCGGTGATCAATATCTTTAGTCCTTCTCTGGATGTAACTCTTGAAACAGCAACATACAACTGTCCGTGAGAAAATACAGGTGTTGGTAGATATACACCAACATGTTTAAGCGACTGCCCTTGACTTTTGTTAATTGTCATTGCAAATGGTACAGTCAAAGGAAATTGTCTTCGTTGAAACTTAAAGGGAATCCTGACATCTGAAGGCGATAGAGATAACCTGGATACAAAAACCTGATCTCAAACTAAAAACAAAAAACGCAAAAAGGATATTCCAATTCTCAAAAAAATATGCATATTGATAAAATGCATGTTAAATTAGAATACTAGTTAAGCAGCGGTATGAGAGGAAGGTTGTAAGGTCACGTCCTTCCATTTGCAAAAATTAAAATATCAAAATATATGATTCTTCTGCTGTCTGTGTAATTTACCACGGTTTAGTTTTTTTTTGTGAGAGAAACACAGTTTAGGATTTGCTATATATAGCCGAGTTTGCATGAAAACTAGGGTATTCTGTTTGTAAACGTATTAAATAAGTGTACAACAACTTGTCAAAAAAAAAGTCTACAGAAACAATAGATATATACAAACGATGACACAACAGGATAAGAATAAATAGCTCATCAGTGAGGAGAAATATTAGGGATTGCTGCATTTTAGAGGGAATTTGTTAGGTTAAATTGGTGCGCTGCATCCTTATTTATTAATTTTATTAGGTATGTAGCAACTTAACCTAATAATTTCCCTCTAAAATGCTGCATTAGGTTAGCAACAATTTAACCTAACAAATTCCATCTAAAATGCAACGCACCAATTTAACCTAACAAATTCCCTCTAAAATGCAGCAACCCCTAATATATCTCCTCACTGATGAGCTTTTCATTCCTATCTTGTTGTGTCATCGTTTGTATATATCTATTGTTTCTGTAGACTTTTTTTTTGCAAGTTGTTGTACACTTATTTAATACGTTTACAAACATAATACCCTAATTTCCATGCAAACTCGGCTCCCATAATTTCCATGCAAAGTCGGCTATATATAGCAAACCCTAAACCATGTTTCTCTAAAAAAAAAAACCTAAACCGTGATAAATTACACAGACAACAGAAAAATCATATATTTTGATATTTTGATTTTCGCAAATGGAAGGACGTGACCTTACAACCTTCCTCTGATACCACTGCTTTACTGGTATTCTAATTTAACATGCATTTTATCGATATGCATATTTTTTTGAGAAATGGAATATCCTTTTTCCTTTTTTTGTTTTTAGTTTGAGATGTTTACATCAATTTTGGTAGTCTTCCTTTTACAGCAAAGTAGCAATGCCCATTATTTAAGAGACTCAACATCAAAATTGGAATGAAGGTAGTCAATGGATTCTATATTATGTATCTTTTTTGTTAATCGTATTCTACTGTTGTTTTTTTTTTGTTGAAAAATTTAATCGCATTCTAATTGATTACTAAATAAAACTAGTCCCTTAAATGCTAACTCTTAGAGCAGAAAGGATGAGCAGGAAAGAAACAATAAGTGTAATGAAGTAGTAATTTATGTTAATTTTTCTTTTAGATTTTTCTATTCTATTTTATTTTTGAACCATGTATTTGCTTTTTGTTTTGCTAATTTTTTTCTTTGTTTTAATTAATTTTCTTGCATTCTTTTTGTAGATAGTGCACTTTTGAAAGATGCTCACATTGGGTAACATCCATGACTAGGGAAATATGCAAGGTTAAACTTTATATTGAACTGGAAAGACATGATTTACTGATATAAGAGATACCATCAAAGATATGATGTTTGTGTAGGGATGTTATCAAAGAGCCCAAAAGATAGTCAATTTGATAGTCAATTTGATACTTATATATGACACTCTAAAAATACAGTCCATTTAATACTAATATATGACACTTAAAAATAAAAATAAAACGTACATCGCACAGGTCGAATTCTAGTTTTAGATGAAATATTTTAGGTTAAATTGCTGCTAACTTAATGCAGCATTTTAGAGGGAAATTATTAAGTTAAATTGTTGCAGACCTAATAAAATTAATAAATAAAGATGAAGCAACACTGGCATGTGAATTTAGTAACACCATTAACAACATTCCTATCATGTCTCTAACTTTATTCAAAGCCAAACCAGAATCATTATCTCCAAGATTGCCACATTTCATTCAAGTAGGGGATGATATTAACCTTCACATGCAATGCATATCAGCAATTGTAGGAGAATTCAAATGGAAAAAGGTGACAGTAATTTATGAACTTAATAATGACTTTTCCTCTAATCCAGAAATACTACTTAGCCTCTCTTATTCTCTTAAACTTGTTGGTTCTGAGATTGATGACCAATAGCTTTTCCTTCCATATCCACTCTTTCAAACCAAAAATTTACAATTGAAGAAGATCTTAATAAGCTGAAAAGAAGAGCTTAATAAGCTGAAAAGAAAGAGTAATAGGGTCTTCTTGATTGTTCATTCTAAAGGCTTCAACATTGCCAATCGTAGAAATGAATAAGGCTTTTAGAAAGTTTAAATTCAAATTCTAAAGAAAGTTTGCACTAGAATACCCTGAAGAAGATAACATTAACCCAAGTGTTTTTGTTAGGACTTAAGCCTACGAGGAGAGTCCAACCCAAAAGACTAGTCCAATAGGTAGGAGAACCTCATGGCATAAGTACCACATTAAACACTTTGATCTACCCGATGTGAGACTCCTAACAGTTTTTGCGCTTCAAGCATATGAAGGAACTAAGGCTATTATTGGAAAATTGCTGTTCGCACATGTATTTACGCTGAAACACACTAGTAAAAGACTAAAATTCCCTTCAGCAGTTAACTGCCGCCAGATTCAATTTCCTCGGCAGTTATCTGCCGTCGGTTTCAATTTCCTCGACAGTTAACTGCCGATGCGTCCTGAAGTCTTGAAATGGCAGAAGCACTTGCTTCTGTACCTGTTATGTGTTTTGAACACATAACACAAACCTGCTCGTATGTGTTTTGACACATAATTAGCTTGAATCGCAAACCTTCTCGCAAACCTATTTCAACATTGTATTTTTGCATAATCATCAATATTCGACACAAACAAGTCAAAATACGAGACCATATTTAATATGAACATTAAACAATTACTACAATACATTATAAAAGTACCAACATACTTAAAGTCAATGTACGAGAACATGTCATCAAAATACGAACATACAAACCAATGTCATCAAAATACGAAAAGTAAAAAACAAGTCCTAAACAACAACTACAAGTAATCCTACTCATGGTCCTGCTCCTACTGATGCTGTTGTTGCCGCCTCCTCGGCCTCTGGGCTCTCCTCCTGTCAAAATCGGTGCGATCTGCTCCCTAATATGGTGCATGGCCTGAAACCATTGCTCAGGGCTCATCACCTACTGACCCATCTGCTCAACAACATAGGCAACATCGCCACTAACCATGTCATAAATATACGGGGAGCTTCTCGCCTCGTACTGCTCTCACTGCTGGGCAATGTGTTGGAACAAAATACGTTTAACAAACATTACCCTTAGAGTGAGGGAGAATGTTGGAATGAAAAATGTTTAACATACATGACCCTTAGAGTTTTGATAATAACAAGGTATTAAAAATTGTCAATTGGATATGCTAATATTTGTTCAAGTGTACAAGACCATAGACAAAAATTTGATATCTTTATAAGGTTCTGGAAGAACAAAAGAGAGCAAAGGAATCAACAAAAAGGAAGCTTGAAGCATCTGAAGAAAAGTGCTCCTGAAGTAATAACGTGCTCCTGAAGTGATGACGTCATCAGAAGCAAGTTCGTCAGAAGGACCTCATCAGAAGCAAGATCACCAGAAGCTGAAGTTCATCCGGAGATGAAAGACTTAAAGCTTCTGAAGAAGGACTTAGAGGGTTTAGAACCAATGAGTTGATTGATTTAAAAGAAAAATATATTGTTTTGATAAAACAACAAGAATCAACTCTATTGGATCTAAAAGCTTCTGAAGAAGGACTTAGAGGGTTTGACTTCATCTGTAGAACTTATGAAGAAAAACTCAAGTATCTAGTTCAGAAGCTACAAGAGAAGTGTAGTGGAAAAACTTTAAGTGAACATGAAATTG
>Ga0228710_1009207_pt1 | contig 13820 bp, 4 predicted proteins | sample MedpolnodulmetaG_FD_177995 | JGI IMG/M metagenome (GOLD analysis project Ga0228710, IMG submission 177995) | Root nodule microbial communities from Medicago polymorpha collected in Santa Monica, California, United States - pink nodules | ecosystem: Host-associated > Plants > Roots > Nodule...
TCTCCCTCTCCCTCTCCCTCTCCCTCTCCCTCCCTTCACCCTTTCTTTTCTCCATCACCTGCTCACCACCACCATAACTACAACCAGCATCGGCCACACGCACCCTCCTGCTGCCAATCCTCCGTCGCCGCTTCGCAACCCCATTTGTGTATTTGTTTAGATATGCAGATTTGTGTGTCTTTTGTTGCAGATTTGTGTTCTTTTTAGTTGAACATTTGGTCTCTTAATAATTTTCAGGTTTTATTTCGGTCCCCTAATTAATAAAAGTTGCGTTTTGGATCCTCAATTATACATTCGTCAGTCAATTTGGTCCTTCTCTGTTAACTTTAACACAAAATGTCTAAGGTAGACCAATATTATAGGTAGTCCACCGTAGACCTTATTATATAATTTAATTTTAGCCATTTGATCATTTTGAAACAAAATGGATCATTGGATCATACAAGCCCATTAAATCTAGGCTTATTAGATCGTTTGGTCGCTTATTTAATTTCTTGTTTTCATTTTGGTCCCACAATTAATAAAAATGACGTTTTAGTCCCTCACATTTTCCTCTGTTTGCCAAATAAATCCCGATGTAAATTTAACTTCAAATGTTTGTGGTGGACCAACCTTAAAAGTAGTCCATTGTAGACCTTATTATTTTTTTTTAATTTTAACTATTCGATCTATTTATCATAAAAGGGATCGTTAGATCTTCACCTTCTTATTCATGATCTTCATAAAATAATGCTAAAGTTGTGAAATACCTAAAATACCCCCCAATGCTAAATTAAAAATCACAATTTCTTTTCTCCTCTTCTTCTCCGATGAGCATCTTCTTCCCTTTCCTGTTATGTGCATTCATCAACACAATATCTTCTCAAACTAGCAACAACACAACATCAACAACAACCCACCTAATTTTTGTTTCTTTTCCTTCATCTTCCTCCCTCATAAAATCAATTATTATCAAGATTTGTTAATTTCTTTAAAGGAATCAAAAGAAGGAAAATTTACACTAAATAATGCCCAAAATTCGTAGCAAAATCATACCCAGAACCAAAAAAAATCAACATGAGAAATACCATCCAAATTCACAAACTCGCAGACAACACTCTCGATTTCTCTCTGTTACCACAATCAATGCCGCGCGAAGCTTGATTCTGGCAACAAACTCCCGGTGAGATGAAGATCCAAATCGACCTGATTTAGCTTCCGACGAAGCTTCCACCTCTGCAAACAAAACCAGCAGAATTAATACATCTGGGATAAAACTAAGACAAAAATGGACGAAAATTGAAGAAGAATTTGATTTATGAAGCAGAATTTGTGCGGGTAAATTGAGTTGATACGATAAATTCTGAGAAGAACAAGAAAGAGATGTGTGTTGTTTCGTTTTTATTTTTTGGGGGCAAAGGATTTACATTTGTGTTTTATAAAAGCTTGCAAATTGATCTTTAGAAAATTATAATGGATCCTTGTTTGTCAAAATTCGTAATTAAAGGATTTTTTAAAGGGTGTATTTACTTTTGATGATTTTTTTTTAATGATTTAAAGATTAATTGATTAATTGAGATAATGAATTTGAATTTTTTATATTATCTGGGTTTTTCTATGAAGATGATGAATAAAGATGAAGATGATGAAAGGATGATTAGAGTCTTGATGATGATGATTTTCTTTTTCTGGGTTTTTTGTTTAATTTATTTTTCTGGTTTTTTTTAACCATTATTTTTCTGGATTTGTTTGTATGAATGTATGAATATGATTGATGAAGATGAAAATATAGAAGATGAAGAAAAGTAAAAAAAAAAGGTGTTGGTGGTACATCGTAAGATAAAATAGACCAGCCAAATCCAATGGTTCTCTTTTTTTTAAAAATCAAACGGTTGAAATTAAAATAATTAATAGAATCTATGGTGGACCACTCTTAACCGTTGGGATTTATTTGACAAACGGAGGAAAATGTGAAGGACTAAAACGTCATTTTTATTAATTGTGAGACCAAAATGAAAACAAGAAACTAAATAAGGGGTCAAACGATCTAATAAGCCTTAAATCTAATAATGAACCACCAATACATGTTTTTCTTTCTTTTTCTTCATCTTCTTCCTTCTATTTCTTCTTCTTCATCTTCATCCATTTCATACACATTCAAACCCAAAAAAATAAAAATAAAAAACTTCAATTTATTTTTCATTCTAACCCACTTGGGTTGACTTAGTGGTATTGGCTTGGGACTTGGGAGTGTGCTCCTCTTTAAGGTTTCAGGTTTGATTCTCTCTGGTGTCAATTTGAGTGGGCTAATTTAACTTCTTTTTTTTAAAATATTTTTCAATCTTTATCTTTTTTTCTCCCAAAACCAATAAATCCTCATATTACTTAACCTTTAAATTACAAAACACATAATCTCATTACTACACGACCATCATAACCAAATACAACTCCAAAATCTAAACCCAGAAGCTTGTTTATTAAAGGAGAAAAAAAAAAGAATCGAGAGAGAAAAGGTATGAGAAAGAGACGCTTGGAGGATATAAAGATTGAGAGGGAAAAGAGAATACATACGCTTGGAGGAGCCAGAGGGTCTGAGAAAGGGACAATGTTCTTGTTGAAGGGAAGTTGGAGAAAGTTAGTGTTGTTGTTGGGAAAGATGAAATCAAAGATTCCATCATCGTCTCTTCACTGTTCTGATTGATTGATTGATTCTCAAGTTTTGCATAAAACCTAAACAATACAACCTTTCTTTCTCTCTCTATCTCTCTCATACCTAAATCTCAAGCCACCATTTTTTTTATTTCAGAGAAATTGTTTCGTCTTCAACTTCACCATGTCAATTTGAAATCCATAAATACACTTCCTCAAATTTGGTTCTGATTTAAAGAAAAAACGAGATAAATTGTTTGAATCCAAATTTGGGATTTAAAAATTAGAGTGGTTGTTTTTTGTTATAATGGTGGTGTAGTGATGAGATTATGTGTTGTTGTTTTTGAGTTGATGGATTTATGAATTTGTAAGTAATTTGAGGATTTATTGGTTTTCAGGAGAAGAAGATGTGAGGATTGAAAAATAAATTTGAGTTTTTTATCTTTTTATTTTTCTGTGTTTGAATGTGTATGAAGATTGATGAAGATGAAGAAGAAATATCAAGGAGAATATGAAGAAAATGAACGAAAAATCATGTGTTGGTGGTTTTTGATTAGATTCAATGGGCTTGTATGATCCAATGGTCTATTTTGTTTCAAAATGATTAAATTGCTAAAATTAAATCATTTAATAAGGTCTACGGTGGACTACTTACAATATTGGTCCACCATATACATTTTGTGTTAAAGTTAACGGAGAGGAAGCAAATTGGCTGACGGAAGTATAATTGAGGGACCAGAACGTAACTTTTATTAATTATGGATCAAAATGAAACCTGTAAATTAATTAAGTGGTCAAATGTCCAATTAAGTCTTCATTTTATTAATGTGTGAGAGGGATGGTGGGAGAAGAGAGGGGTAGTGAAAGGGACAGTTTGACGGCGACGAGGCGGAGAGGGACGATAGTGTCGGAGAAGGGGGAGAGAGAGAGAGAGAGAGAGAGAGAGAGAGAGAGAGAGAGAGAGAGAGAGAGAGAGAGTTGTGTGAGAGAGGATAAAAGGAAAGAGAAATAAAAAATAAATAAAAAATCACATGGGATGGTATATGAGTGGTATGGGAAAAAAGGGGTATGAATCCATAATTATTCATATTTGAATCATTCATTTACCATTATCTTTCATCAAAATACACTAAAGTTACTAATGTAATGTCACCCAAGTATTTTTCAATATTTTAATGTCTTAGAGAATCCAACTCACTTAAGACATTTTTTACTTCTAAAGAAAGTTAAAACACTAAAAATAAATTTAAGTAACAAAACATTTAATAACTTAATTGGCCCTTCAAATTTAGGCTATATAGAGATCAGGTTGGTTAAAGGAGAGTGCCCAATTGTCGTAAACAGGCTTGGGGCAGACACCCAACTCACATATATAATGTGAGACTCAACCACTCATCATATCTTATTACTGCCTGAAGGATCATGGTTTCTATGCATCTTAATCTTCTAATTTTATAGTAGCCATATATTCATATATCACCATATCATTCGATGTGGGACATATTCAAGCTTTAGCTTTTTGTGAATTAACTAAGCAATCAAATATTTACTCAAAAAACAAAACTAAGCAATCAAGTTGCATTTTGTTGGGCAGATGAATTTTGAAATAATTTGGCTACAAATTCAAGTGCTCGATTGCTTTTGATTTTGTATTTTGTTCATAACTTTCTCTACATGCATGGATTTGAAATGAAACAGTGTTTATATATAGTTGGAGGATATGGATGAAGATTTTAGATTGGGTGAATAATTTGAATGCCTGCCTGTGGGAACTAAGGTTCCAGCAATAAGATGAGTAACCTGTTGGTTTGACGATCTAAGGTCTCTTTCGTCCACAATAATAGAGAAGCGTCAATGAGGGCGCGTCGAGCACTGATTCCAGGAGCAGGAGGTGTTTCTTTTTGCTGCCAATCTGTAGGGGTCAGGACATATAGCAATATGTCAAATGTAGACGGTATGATAACATTGTGTTTATTGCAGCAACATGTGATCATTTACATATTCATATTTGGTGACTTGAGAGAATGGTGTTGTGTTGCAATCTCTACACTTACGTCCTGTCCTGGTGTTATGCTGCGGTTTAATTGTGGACGATCTAAGTTCTTAGTTTTGATTTTAGCTTTGATTTGTTCCTAGGAGGTTTGGTGTTTGGAATCTCTCTCATTGGTGTGCCTTGGCCATAGAGTTTCTCTTTTGACTTGTAATTGTATTAAAGATTTTGTATGGCTTTTCTTAGTCCAACTTTCGAGCAATTGATAATGTAATATCTCATTATCTCTACATTCTACAACCTTTTATAAAAAGTGGGTAGAGTTTTTTCACACACTAATAACGAGTTTGGACATTTTAATAAAATCTCAATTAACGAAAGTTAAAAAATCTAAACAAATTTTTGAGTACTTAACAATGACTAAAAAGAAAGTGAGATATTTTGTATGGATATGAAAATCAAAAATTGCGAAGACTAAAAAAAAAAGTAATATATTGGAAGGGACAAAATAAACAATTTAGACTCAAATGCATTTTCTTATTCTTTTATGTACATAAAACCAGGAGAAACGTAACTAAGCTAGACAACACCTAAAATGATATATCAATTTACATTTAATTTTTTGAGAGGATATATCAATTTATGTGACTTTTCGTCCTTTATTTTTTTATGAAAAAGGTAAATTATTATTGCTTTTTATGAAAAAAATAATTATTAGAGTGACGGGATGATGTTCAAAGTAGAGAAAACATAAGAGCTCAAACAGCACTCACAAAGCATTTTACATTTCACTCTCTCTTGAAGAGCACTATCGCAGCTAAAACATCCGGGTCTAAAGTCTAGCTTTTCACCACAAGACAAAACCATTTGACCCTTGGAGTTTCCTTTTGTTAGATTTAGAACCATCTTTTTTTAGTGCATTATTACAAGATATATATAAATAAGCTGACTACAAGTGTCCCCTACCGGACTAAGTAGTGTAACTAAAAATTGAACAACAAAATAATCAGGCCACCAACATACACAAGACACATACACGAGTTTTCTTTAAAAAAAAAAAAAACATACACAAGAGTTTGACATTCATAACAATTTATTTCCTTTTTGTTATTACCCCTACTCTTGTGAAACCGGATACAATACTGATACGCACCGATACGTTGATACGGGAAAATTTCAAAAATCAAGATACATTATGACTGAGATACGTTAATAAAAAAAAATTATATAATTAAATGTACAATATAATTATAACCATTTTTTTAATATGTAAATATATTAACAAACAAAAAAAACGAGTCATAGGCTCATAGCACATTAACATAAATATAAATAATATTGATGATTAAGAGAGTGACGATTAGTCAATTACATACACAATATATCCCAAAAAGAGCACCATAAGTGTTATACTATATCCAAAAGGAACATTGTTAGGGCTATACTATATCGATCCAAAAAAGAAGCACTATACTCAAGAGTTAAGTTATTTTAGTTAACATTACTTGTAAAGTATTGGGGCAGGTATCGGTGCAGGATAATTATCAGATACTCTCCTGATACGTATCGGGAAGTATCGGATAATTATTTATAAAAAAATTAAAATTTAATATTCGGATACTCTTCTGATACGTATCAGGAAGTATCAAGCAGGTATCGGTGCAGGATACGCAGGGGATACAATACGTCATCCATTTTGAAGTATCGGGGCTTCACATGCCCCTACTTTATTGGACTGTTCATATGTAGTACATTAGCATTAGAATAAAGTACAACTGCTGGAAGCTGAAACTCTTCCACACAAATTCCATGGAAGCTGCTCAGCTAGTAATAGACAACCTTCATGAAGATTACAAGCTTACATTCTATCAAAAGACAGAACCACTATCTAAAAGGGATCCCATTATCATATTTGTTACAGCATAAATCATCAATCAAACAAACAAGAGCATCAAAATCCAGAACAACATTGTTATTTTTAATAAAATATTTCATGCGAAAAATACAATTCAAGAATTTTTTCTTGTATTCCCTATATTTGCATTATAATATAAAACAAGTTTTATTCGGAAAACGTAAATTGCCACAACTTTTTGTTTCAGAAGAGAATGTTCCATTTCCAAAATAACATTCTTGCAGTGTGTAAGAATGTTACATATTGAACACAAAATAACATTCTCTTCTGATTTACGTTGGATCCCAAAATGAACAGTTTCTTGTCGGTGACAACGAGATATCACATATTGAACCTTTTTCAAGAAATGTATTACAGATAGGATATATGAAACCAATGATTATAGAAATCATCTATTATATCCATATCATATCACAATTTCAAACAAACAATGTCATAAATAGATATATTTCAAAGGAAAATGTATAAAAACTCGTTATCAGCAATCACATAAAAAACACACCGTAACTGAGTCATTATATTCATGCAGATGAAGCTACAAACTTCAAAACCAAAACCAAAACAAAAAACAAGAAGTTAATCCCAAGATACGGCACTAGGACAAGCGTTTTGACTCAGTTTATGATTGAATAGATTGCACAGTCTATATACAATCCAAGTCAAAACAAAATATCCATATTAAAAGATTCAAAACTACCATAACTAAGTTCAAACGCCTATGGACATAAAAAGTATCAAAGTTTCAAACTGAATAAACCAGAGTACCAGGATCACTCAGAAGTAAAAGCTAATCGACACAGTTTTGTAATTGTCTATCTGGAGTTATCTCTCCCTGCTAATTTTTAGCTGATTTTGTTGAGCTGACACGGTGCTGCAAGTGAGGGTTCAACATTTTTGCATGGCTCACATTTTGGCTCGGCTGTGTAGAAGGGTTGAATAACCCTGACTCATCCTCTTTTACACGAAACAAAGTAACTTGCAGCACTACCTCTCTGGTTCTAAGCAGCTCGAAAACACAGATATCGCCTTCCCCTAAATTGTTCTCTAATGTAAACTCATACCATCCTTGGCTTAACTTTGCCCGGCCTCCTTTATAAAGACAGCGAACAGGCCACTGTCTCCCATCGGAGATCTGAAGCTTAATGAATCCTGAAACACCGTTCAAATTCTTTTCTGCAAAGCAGGAAGGCAAATACTGGAAAACAGAAACACGAGCTGAGTAAGCAAACACAAAATGTCGAAGAAGACTAAAGATAACTATCAAAAAATTTGAATTCAATATCTCACCATTATACATCCCCTATATAAATAGGAGGGTCGCAGGACAACTCGACAGAATGGATTAGTTGGTTCAAATGTCTTCGACTCATTAATTGCCCTTTCTCTTTCTTCTGCTGTCACGGTTCTTTTTCTTGCAGACGCACTTTCATAGAATCGATAGCGCTCTGCCTCCTCATCATTTTCAGCAGTGGCTTCCTGTGCACCTACAGTTACACAAATTATATTGATGACAAAATTAATACTACTAGATGATAGCCATGAAGCACTGACACAGGAAGACACGACACAGAGACGTCAACATCGGTCATAATTTGAAAAGGTGAAATATTTGAATGTAACCACATGTGTCAGTGTAGCGGCGGAGTTGGACATTGATTTGTGTCAGACACTCGGGCACGCCTTTGATCTAAAATGCCAGTGCTACGTAGTACAATAGAAAGATAACTTATCTAAAAGAGCTTACTTGGATCTGATTTCCGCTTCTTTCTTGAAGTTTTCTTAGTATCAGTATTATTAACCCCTTCCTCATTAGGATAGCGCAATTTCAATCCTTCAGTAGACTTCTTAAACTCATTGGCATTGAACTGAACACCTATATCTCTGGTTGACTGAATGGCACTCTTTGAAGAAAGAGTACCACTGATATCTCCCCAATTAACGTGGTTGAGTTTAGAACCCCCATTAAACAAATTCTGCAATGATGGAGTATGATTCTTCGCTGGTGTCAGTTGATCCAAAGATCCACTAAAAACCTTGTCTTGCAATGCACCAGGAGTAAGGTTTGAAGGTGATGAATCCAGGAATTCAAAGGAGTCTATATCTTCGATGTCTTCAAAAATAGGATGATAATTTGCATAGCAAGGCCCTTCAGTACGGCTTCTCATGGCTGATTGATAGTTTAACTCAGCAGTACTCATATTAAAGATATGAACAATGAAATTTGAATTTCCTTCATAAGTGAATACTAGAAAGTATCCAATGCCAATGGAGTAACGTTGAACAAAATCTTGCCAGCCATCGACAAACCAAATTCGGTTGTCAACCTTTTTCAATCCTAGACGCCAGACAGTGCCGTCAGGAACAGTGAGGGTTGCAATAGTCGAAAGCTGGGCCCCATATTTCCTAAGAAAATTATCTGGAATCCTCTGCAATTGAAAATAATATTGATCATCCAAATATTAGTAATGCTCATAATAAAAGACTGAAGATTTTAAACTCAAGATTTGACTCGGAATCAGAAAGACAGTGAAATCATAAACATGGAATCATAACACGAATAGTACATAATTCACAAAGAGAGCATTTAAATAACAATTAAAATGCCTATGTAAAATTAAATTCATAAGCATAAAAATATTTTTGTTGGATCGTTTTTTCATTTTTATTTGATTATTATTATTAAATAAATTGGTTCGACCTAAGTATGGGCCCAATGGTGCACTCCCAACGAGCAAAGACCAAGGAAGTTTGAGGATTCTCGGTCATACGTTCAAAGGTGCGTTTTTTTAAACAGGTCATGTACTCGGCAAAAACCATCAGTGATTACAAAACATCTTAAAACTGTATGATTTAAATGATTCAATATGTGATATTAACTACCATGCTAAAAATGGAGATTCATTAAAAAAAACTACTCATTTCCAAATGGCTACCAGCAATAGCAATCCAACTTTCCATACTTAACAGAAGAGGTTTTTCATTTGCAGATCTAGGAAGTCTAAGGATTTGCGGCTCCTTTTCTGGTGAAGGTTTTGCATTTGCAGATCTAGGAAGTTCGAGAATTTGCAAATCAAGAAAGTTCGAGGATTCTCAGTCACACATTTCAAAGGTGCGTTGGTTTTAACCGGGTCATGTACCCGGGCCTGAAATTAACACACAACCCCACACACTTTTTGCGATTTTTGATGGCAAAAACCATCTGCAATTAGGTGTGAGATCTGAATCACAGAGATCACAAAACATCTTAAATTGTATGATTTCAATGAGTAAATACGCGATATTAACTACCATGCTGAAAATGGAGATTCATTAAAAAATGACACTTTTCCAAATTGCTACCAGCTATAACAATCCAAAGTTCATACTTAATAAGTGCAAGAATTTGTAACTACACAAAAGAATTTTCTACACATGGATAAATTTCCAATATGATAGTCTCAAGTAAATAGATTTGGTTCACATATTTTGTGCCTAGCAAATACATAAAAGAAAATACAAGTAAAACTGCATAGAAACAGTATTAAAACAAATTTGGAGAATTAAGAGGCATAAAAATCTGTTCACTGCATTATACAGTTCTTCTCTTTCACTTAAAACAAGTGATATTTCTAGTTCTCAAAAAAAGGAAGAAAAAAAAAGATCAATTCGAATACACTGAACCACATATATTAAATGAATTTAAGGAAACATCAGGGAGCATAAATTTTATCAAGTAATTGATATGATGGCAAATTAAATTTCAATGCCACAAGAATTTCTCATTCAAAGAATGCCACAAGACATAAACAACCCAACCAACCCAATTCAATTTTAGGGCTAAAATCAACTCAGCAATCTTGGTGATCAAAATTTCAACACTGTCCAGAAAAAACACAAAACCTAAACAACACTGAATCAAACAAATTTCAACACTTTTCAACGACTGATCAAACAAAAAACACTACCCTTTATCAATAATCATAACAGAAAACCCAAACTTAGTGATCAAAATCATGGGTTTAAAACAAAACCCAAAAAAATCCAAACTTTATCAAAAGGGGGCATCAGGGTTTATCAATTAGACTGCCACAAACCATAAAAAATTAACCAAAACCCTAAAAACCCTTTTTTTACAACAATCATAACATCAATAAAATCCAATCAAAAACATGAAACACAAACCCAATTCAAAAAAAATCAATGAGTAAAAAGAGAAATTGGTTACCAATTGTCTAGTTTGAAGGGATGAAGGGAGAATGAGCTTGTGAAAAGAAGGACGAGGAGGCATTGTGAGAGAAATTGAAGAGATTCAAAGCATAATCTTCGAAGGCTTTGATTGAAAGTTGAAAACTTTGGAAGAATTACTCAGATCTAAATTGTTGGGTTCTTCTTCACCTTCTCCTCAAACCCTATTCAGCTTTTTAGTCAAACAAAAAACTTAAACCTTAAATTAAACAAACAAAAACAAAAACAATCTTAACTTGACCTAATTTTAAGTTCATGAGTCTGTCACTCGGTTGAGTCACCTCGAGTCCACCATATTTTTATTTTGAGGGGTCCACCATATTTTTTTGAGGGGTCCACCACATTTTTTTTTTACATTTTTGTACAAAACCATATTTTATTTTATTTGAAGCTTAGTAAATATAATTTGTGACATCTAACTTTACGCATGTATTAAATGATATGTTATCGTTTTTTAATTGACGGTAATTAAAATGTTTATCACGTTAATTATTAAATATAACAACTCAAATTTTTATATTTATTAATCGACGTATGTTTGAAATAATTGCACACTAAATATGTTAATTAAATTCTTTATTATTTTAATAAACCTCGTCTTTTACTGATGCTTGATTGTTGTCTATTTCTATAATGCCTAAATAAATTATGAGAAATGATAGAAACGTTTGTTTTTTAACATTTATTTTTTACGCGATGAAATTGATATGAGTCTGAGACTTTAAAAGACTTTAAAAAACAGTCATATGTAAAGTGGTAAAACTTATATAAATTTCACTTAACAATAAAAGTGAGTTTAATTCTTGACAAAATAGGTTTGCATATTCGCAAAAGTTCTTTTTATCATTAAATCAATAAGAAATGGCATATCATACTTAGTCTAATGGCAGAGCTTAGGGATTTAATGGTAGATCAAATGTTAACATGGTGTAACACGTAATTCACTTATACAACAAAGTATTGATTATTTGAATAATTTTGTAAAATCATTCATATATTTTCTTATGTAAAACTCAAGTCTTCTTTGCTAAGGGTACGTTTAATTTTTGTTTTTGAAATTAGTTGAGTTTTGAAAATTTGAAGGACAAAAAGATGTTAAAAAAGAATTGAAAAATTGTTTTGAGAAATGACATTTACTATGTTTTTTAGAGTGAATATACATTTTAAAAGCTAATTCAAATTAGTCCATAACATTTTAACGGAAAAAAAAAAATTAGTCCATAACATTTTAATACTGGAGACAAATTAATCCATATACTATAATGAATATGGGACTAATTTGTCCCAAATATGAAAATGTGAGTCACTAATTTCAGTTTTATTTTTTCAATGCTAAATTGTATCATAAAAAAAATATGAGGAATTAAAATGGGTCTTCACGCTATTTCCTATTTCTGAACACTAAAAAAGAGGAATAGATGAGAGGTATCATGTATTTTATTTTCTCATTTTAGTTTTTAAAAAAGGTAATGGAATGGAATGGAGTGGGATAGAATGTAGTTTCATTGCTTGGTTTTGTAAAAAAAGAATGGAATGGAACGGGATTGGATGGTATCCATTCCATCCTATATCATCCGTTAAACCAATTTTCATTCCACCTAATTTGAAGTGTATCCAATTCAATGGAACACATTAATATACAATTACATTTTTGCCCCTACTTTTACTATTACATCAGATGGCTTGTTTTTTTGTCTCTTCATGTTTTTTATTTCTTCTTGAGTTTTTTTTTATTAATTCTTCCCTTTTACTCTCGGTTACTTCTTTTAATTAACGTTCATTAATCAATAGAGTGTATTACTATTTTTAAAGAGAAATGATAAATAAACACAAAAACGACACCAAGGGTAAGCTTGTATTTCCATCAAAGTTCAATGGCATAATTGAGATTTCAAGGGAAAATGAAGGGTATTTTCGTTAATTTCTTTCTCTCTTCCTTTTTCTTCTCTATCTGAAGAGCCACCATCATCCACCTTCCTCCTCCCACCATCACCACCAGGCCGTCCTCCACCAACCACCGTCTTTGTCCTTGTCACCAACCGCCATTGGTCCTCTTCACCACCGTTTTCGCCCTCACCACCAACAACTGTTCAGATATGCAAACAGGACCAACAACAGTTCAGATCTACAAATCATTAAGATTCGTCTTCTCCGTCTACAACCACTGTTCTGTCATGTACGACCACCGCCTATTGAAACTCAGATCTGTCAAAGAACAAATTTAAGTGGCCGCACAAAACACCGTGAGAGAGAGATCGCCGGTGAGATCTGATATGGTCGTCGGTGAGATCCGATGAGTGGTCTGATAAGTGCTCAAAAGTAACATATTTTATGTGTTAATCTAGGCATTTTAGTGACTTGTTCTGCAAGTTATCTAAGGAAAATCTACCAAATTGTGTTCTTTTACCATTTATGCTTTACATGCCTGATTCCCTCCCTTTTATGCAGGAAATGACAAGCAAGGGACAGGAAAGAAGTTGATGAACTAAAGTCAGTACGCTTAAGCGTCCTCAACACGCTTAAGCGTACACAATGTCGAGAGCAACTTCATGTACGCCATTGGTACGCTAGCAACACGCTTAAGCGTCCTCTCGTACGCTTAAGCGTGCAAGTTCCAGTAGCCAAACTTCCTGTACACTATCAGCACGCTTTTGGTTCGCTTATCAAAGATTCAACTAGTACGCTTAAGCGACCGTTGTACGCGTAAGCGTACACAATGTCGAGAGCTCAGAGATGTACGCTGATTGCACGCTTTTCGCACGCTCAAGCAAACTTCATCATGATGCAAGTGGATAAGGCACACGTGGCTGTTTCCAGGTGGCCAACGGAAGATTTCCAGGAGGCACGCTTAAGCGACCCTTGTACGCTTAAGCATGCAGGCACAAATTCTGCCCAACTTAAAGAGTTTTTCTTCTCTTTCTCAAAAAAACTTATCATTTTTGTAATACATTTTCTGGTTTTTAGAGAGAGAATATGACATTTTCTAGAGAGAGAAACACAAAGCAAGGTAGTTAGGAGTAGATTCAACCCAAGATTTGTTGAGACATCATGGATCTAGGCATT
>Ga0228710_1009210_pt1 | contig 13818 bp, 10 predicted proteins | sample MedpolnodulmetaG_FD_177995 | JGI IMG/M metagenome (GOLD analysis project Ga0228710, IMG submission 177995) | Root nodule microbial communities from Medicago polymorpha collected in Santa Monica, California, United States - pink nodules | ecosystem: Host-associated > Plants > Roots > Nodule...
GTTTTTTTTTTCTTTTTTTTTTTTTTAAAAAAAAAAAAGTATTTTGTATTTAAGAAAGTCCTTTTTTTTTTCCTGTTTTTTTGGAGGACTTGAATGAAAATAATAATTTTGAATATAGTAGTTGAATTTTTGTCAAAAATAGAGAGGCATTGGATGAATATCACTCCATTCAAAATATGCTAATTTGGGTTGGATGAGTTTTACGGATTGTGGATGGATAGGATATTTTTTTGTTTACAGTGGATGGATAGGATTTATATTTTTTTAAAATAGACTATTAATGTATGAAAAAACTATTTTTATCGAGTAGTGATATATGTACGTTCATTTGGAGACAACTTTGATGACAACCTTATTTTTCTCTCTTTTTATTGATCAAAAATAATGAAGAGAAAAAAAGAATACGAGAAGAAAAAAAACATAATGTGAGTATGAGAAAGAAAGTTCCCTATAAGTTATCACAAATGGTTGTACAAATATCATTTTTTTATCTATCTATCATCATGCATATTTATCCTATATCCAACCAAAAAGTTTGTGATTAATGGGTCGGGTCCATGGTCATTAGTACTAGTTTACACTTGGACAGAGTACTGATGAGCGTGATATGTGGCGCCACGTCAAGGAACTTATCCTATCTTATAATCTCTCTCTCAATTTGAGGAAAAGGACCCTCTCAACGGTACTTGACCGACCTTCTCTTATTTTTCTCTTTAATTCGTCTTCTACCATCATTTTTATGTAGTAATTCATGGTGCGTCATAATTTTCTTTTTATCTATAGAAAATTGATATAATAAAATTTTAAAAAAATTATTATGATTTTAGAAAGGAATTTTTTATCATGTGTAAATATGCATATGTTAAAAAGTTTAAAATATAAATTTTGTATTTGAACTTGTACATTTAATAATATAAAACTTTTGAATTATTAATTGTTGTTTTCCAAAATAAGGTTACTACTATTAATTATTTTAAGATGTACAATGTTGCATATGTTAGACAAACCGTTTTAGAAATATTAACATTAATGCAGTGTTTTTATTAAATATTTATTATTTTATATGCAAAACATTGTTATATAGTTCTATCGCGCCCGTCGATATTATAAAATTTTGAAAACCCATTACTATTTTCAAAATATCAATATTCATGTAGTGTTTCTATTAAATACATTTTTATTTTATATACAAAACACAGTTAATTTGCACCGTACTCATTGCAGAATTTATGTGCTTATATTTGTAGAAGCAATTTTTTATGTAAACAAGAAAGTTCTAAAAACTCGTGACTATTTTCAACTTATCAAATATTAGTGTATATTTGCCTGATATGAATAAAGTCGTAGATTTGACATTTGAAATTACTTTTCTACAACAGGAATTATTCGTTCATTCTCTTTGTCCTTGAAGTTTTTTGTCTGTCTCTACACATGGTTAGAAGATGACAAGCTGTACTATCAGAGTTTGATAGAGACAACTACGATTGTCAAGATAAGGTTTGCTAGCCAAGCCCTACCTAACTCTTATATATACTCAGGCGTTATCTTTGGGACATGTATGACACTTCTTACTTTAAACTTGTTACCTCTCCTATTGAACCTCTTGCTTACTTGGACGTCGGAGCATGTGTAGGTACACAACCCTACATCGTCTCATCAGGGCTGACGATAACCCAACCTCACCAAAATCATCACCACACCGCAGCTCGACAAGACCAAGCAAACAACATATATATTAGCGGATCAACCTCGATAGGCGGAAGATCCAAGCATCTCAACCATCCTCTTAGGTTCAACCGGATCAAGGACTAACCTATGAAGAATCCAAAATTACATGAACAGTTTGAGTGATTTTCCCCTTAATAAGCTATATGGAGACCAATTTTCCCTAAATTTTATTGGAATAAGGACATAAATATAAATGTCCGGAACATTTCTATTAATTACACACTGTCAATCAAATGAAGGGGAAACGTCACACACAATCATGATTCAACAACATACCAAAAACACCATGGAACTGAACAATTTACTGTCCAACAATAAACCACAATACAAATTTTTGTCAACACTAAATCAACAACACAAATTTTTGGCACAAGTACAAGTTGTTCAATACTTAAAAGTAGTTTGCATATTCTAATTTGTGTTGTGCTATTTTGCCTTATACTTACTTTTTTAGCATATCAAACACAAATAATATTGTTTTTGTACAATTGAGGGCCTAAGCACACATGGCTAAAATACATTTATTGCGATTATTTATTTTTGGTTATTACTTTTCTCATTCTATGACCTTTTCATGCATTTTTTTTCCTTCTTGAAAATGCCATGGAGATTTTTGGATTATAGAATATGAATTGAGTTTTCCTCCCATTTTTGAATAGAAAATACTTATTCAGATTATACAATTCGAACACAATAAGTAGCTTGGATTTTAAAATCTGAAGACCAATATAACAAGGTGCGTTTCTTGTTTTTTTTTTTATTATAAAATTCGAACACTCCATATACACCCCTCCTTGTATTAGAAAAATTGGTTCGAATTATATAATCTGAACTCTATCAGCACAAAATATAAGTCCATTTGTAATATGGATAGTTAGTTTAAGAACCATACAACTATCATAACTCCCTCCTTATGTTTCAGACAATTGTTAGTTGTTTCCATCGACTCTCAGTCGAAAAATATGGTTTTAAAACTATTTAATTGAATTGCTCTGGAACTTGCTTAGTAAATCAGGAAAAAAAATCAAGAATCAAGGTTATTTAGACCTATTTTTTCTTTTTTTAAATTTTTTCATATTATTAGAAAAATCTGAAAAAAAATTGCATTAACTTTATTTGATTTTTAAAATTTTGTGGTGGTATTTTTATATATTTTTTTATTTGACATGTTTTATCAATTTTTACTTTATTTTTTTTATTGTTTTTAAAAGAGAAATTCCAAACTACTGAAATGGCCGAAATCTAGAATCCGAAAATTTTTAAAAAATAAATAAAAAATAATGAAGAATAGCATGAAAAATTGAAAATGAAAGACTCTAAATAAGACTGAATTGTTTTGTTTATTATTGTTGACTCAATCAATCAACCTCAGTTGAGTCCTTCAAAAAAAGGTTATTTTATTATAATTAAATAAAATAATAATGTCTGCGGTATTTACTTGTTTCCTTCCCTCCTTTTATACTCAACGCATCTTCCTTCCTTTTCTTCCATTCCCATTCACATTCTATTCTTCAACGCGTCTTAGCTTCCATTTAACATTCTCAAACCCCTTCTTCCTTCCATTTTCAATCTTCAAACCTTCTTCATCTCTCTAACTGTAAGTATTCAAATACTTCTCTCTCTTTTCTTCATTTTTGTGTGTTTTGCTTTTTTTCTTCATATGGGCTTTCAACTTGGTAATTAATCAATGGATCCTTTAACTATCTGCAACCAAAAAACTACAATCATGCATTGCTTTCAGATCCTCTTTCATTCATTACCATGTTTATGTTTGTGGTTCATGTTAAAAAACATGAAAAATTCTGATCCTTATTTTTGTTTTTTCCATTTCTATGTTACTGGCATTTTAACAATGCTGTCTTGTGTTTGCTTATCTTAAGTTTTGTTGGTTATAAAATTATTGCTTTTAATCAAAATAAATGAATTTATTTTTACCACTTTTGTTTCTCTCTAAAATCTTCATAGTAATTTAATTTAATTCTTCAAATTGTTTTTTTTTTCCACTAAATTTTAATGTTTAAATATTTTGTGTTTCTTGTGAATTTCTGTTCTCAATAAAGTTTACGCTCCAAGATAACATTTTCCAATGTTCATTATTGATTGAACCTTCTTTCCTCTCACAGTAGATCTAGAAACAAATTTGATTTCTTTAAAATTGATTTCATGAATGGTGCTGCTAGATATCAGAAATTGCTTTCTTTTGTCTCTTATATTTCTCTCTCATATTATAGGATAATTTAATTTTGGAGAATGCTAAATAGCTAGATTTTTGGATATTATAAGTAAAAAACTTTGGTTAATTAGATTTCCTTTTGTTAACTACTTGAAAATAGTTGAGTTTTATTTTTCTGATTCTGTTAAATAGCTAAAATTCCTACCTCCAAACACTCTTTTTTATCTGTCAAATAAGAGCCCGTTTGTTTAAGATTCTAAAAAAATGGATTTTTTTTTTAAATTTACTTAAAAATAGTAAAAGTTATTTCAAACTCATTTGATATAAGTTAAAAAAAAGATTTTGACATTCACTAACTTAAATATTTATTGTTCGAGATTTTACATAGTAAAAATCTCATATTTTTTCAAAATGACATCTTTAAAAAATGATTTTTATGAAAAACTATTTGAAATAGTTTTTTTTTTTTAGAGATTTTTTCAAAATTTTAGTATAAAAAAAAATTATAACCAATTGATGAAAATACTTAGAATGACATTTTAAGATAAACTATTCAAACAGAATTTTCATTTGAAGCTTTCCTTGAAAAATTTCTCTGTTAAAAAAACTATAACAAAATCACATTACACTACCAAAATCTATTTTGAAAAAGGTTATAACAAACGGGCCTAAATGTGAGTTTGATTCTGCAACTAACTTATTTAATATTTATAACTGTAATAGCTAACGATATTTCTTGCTATTATTGACTATAGGTGTACAAAATGCTTATAGAGTAGGCATAGACTTAGACTCATGGAGTCTTTACTCTAGTGGAAACCTCTTTTCTTAGACATAGAAACAAAAATTAAACTAGGAAGTTAGTTCTAACTTCTAACTACTCAGTAGAAAAATAAAGCATTAAAGGAATTATATTTGCAAAGACTTTTTACAGACTTTCATTTCATGCTAGTAATTAGATAAATATCGTTGAAATATTAATTCATGTTTAATTGATAGAGAATTGAATCTACAGATCAGTGTTAAATTTGGTGTTTGGTTTACTTTCTGGAATACATTGAATCATGCTTGTACTTTATCCAATTTCGTATATAAGCAAATAATCTGTTTTTTTAGGTTCATTGAATAATCTATGTCTCTGATTGATGGGATGGTGTATGATGTATCCCTTTCCAAACATTTTTTTATGGAAAAATTGATTCCTGATGCGATGGAAAAAAGAGTGGTTGTCACAACTTGAACTTATCCACTCTACCCAAATTCTGACCCCACACTAACCACCACCCTAAGCTATTATGACTAACTAGCTTAAAATAATTATCCTATTAAGACCATTTAGTTTAACTTTCAAGGTCAAATAATATCACATACAGAAGGTAGTTTCAAAATTCTGTGAATGTTGTTGGACTATATAATACTATCATGTAAACCTTTCTGTTTGACCCCAAGAGTTTGATTTTTTAATTTTTTTTTAAACTATAAACATTACTTATTTTTATGGAACAGTTATAATCATTTTGTCAACTCAAATAACCATAATGAAAGAGTGTACTTGATTTGTTAGTTTGAGATCTTTGTTTGCCTTGACTCACACCAATTAATTCATGACTTGGATGATTGTATATTTGATGCATTTTTTACTCAGCTTTCAATTTTGAGCCCTGTTTTTTTTCCTTATGAATATCTATAGTGCTTTGTATGAATCAAACATTTCATCTTAACAAAAGTTTGCTTATGAGAGAATGAACTAATCTGTACTCTTTTATCAAAACACTCATAATTAAGACATTGTTTGATTGTGCATTTCAGGTCAATTACATCTAAGAGAACATTCTGCAACACAGAGAGAAAATGGCCTTAGATCAGTACATGGACGATACCGTCTCTCAAATTGATACCTTGGAAGAGAAGGCATCTTTGAAAAACTGGAAAACCTCCACCGATGTGATTGCAGATTCTGATAGAAATGCATCTAGTGGCTTTGACTGTAACATCTGCCTGGATTGTGTGCAAGACCCGGTAGTCACTCTGTGTGGTCATCTTTACTGCTGGCCTTGCATTTACAAATGGCTTGACATACAAAGTGGCATCTCTTCCGAAAACGAGAAGCAGAAGCCACAATGTCCGGTATGCAAATCAGAACTCTCTCAATCCTCGCTAGTTCCATTATATGGCCGTGGCCAAACCATGACCGTGTCTGAAGGCAAGGCTCAGCAAGTAGGGATTGTCGTGCCTCGAAGACCTACGGGTCCAAGATCATTTAATGCTACAACTGTTTCACAACCTACTTATCAAAGTTATCAACATCCTCGGCAATTCAACTCAATTCCGAGCAGTTACCCTTCACCGATGTTTAGTACAAGTGGTTCGGCACTAGATAACACATACGGAATCTTTGGTGAAATGATATACGGAAGGATGTTTGGTAACCAGATAGAAAACATGTATACATATCCTAATTCTTATAGTTTTCAAGGGACCAATAATCCAAGGATGAGAAGACATTTAATGCAAGTTGATAAATCACTCAACAGAATCAGTTTTTTCCTCCTTTGCAGCTTAGTTTTGTGTGTTCTCTTATTCTGAATAATTGTACTTCATTTTCATCTTTAGTAACGGTATGTGTATCCTTGTATAGATTATATTCAGTATTCTGATTTAGCTTGAGAATTAATGGTGAGATGTGTAATTACTAGTGTCAATTTGAGCATATGTTTATAACTTTGTATAACTACAGTTGCTATTTTAGTTTTCCCCTTTCAGCTTGTTACAAGCTAAATCAATCTTTTAAAGTTAGATATTTTCTTCTAACGACAGAAACAAAAGAAGGAGAATAAGGACAAGTTTTTTTCTTTCATTTTTTAAGAAAAGAATAAAGACAAGTTGTTGTTTATTATGCCACTACAATATTTTATTTGGATTTCACATAAAAATATAAATATTATTCAGATTCAGGATAGATGCGTGTACTTATCCATTGCTAAGGATAGGACAAGCTTGTGGTCCGTAGAATAAAAATGCGTGTACTTCAATCCATGTGGTTGAAACAAAATAATAATAGTAATAATAATGCTTCGATGGTAATATAAGGCAAAAATTGTTCCACTTAAGAATCGAACTTAGATTCTTTCCAACGATTTATTTTGTTAAAAAAAATTATTTTGATAAAATAAGACCGGTTAAGAAAGACATAGAGATAAGCAATATCTGGTTTTATTTCTTTTGTTCGAAGGCAACACCTGGCCTATGACTTATCATTTGCTTCGCATGGGACAAGCTACCGTCCGTGGTCAAAATACTAATGCTATCCACCGACCATATGATAAAAATATCCCATTAGTACATTTCAGTTCATTAAATTAAAGGTTGTTATTAAGTAAATGTTATTAGTACATTCCTTGTCACAATGTATTTTTATTTTCTGGCTATGTCTTATGCCATCTAATAAAATTAATTTTTGTCCTTTCAAAAAAAAAAACTCTACAAGTTTTTCAAAATTGATTCTTTACTGCACACCTTGTATTTTATTTTTCTATATGTTCCTTTCTCTAGAGGTGATATTCGTGATACCATTTGATAATAAATGTAGACATCTCTCTTTGCCGATATCTAACCCTTGATTTAGTGCACCGGAAAATTACATATAAATGTTTAATATTTATTCAATTTTGTGTCTGATCTTGAATATATGACAAATGTTAATAAGTAATTTGTGTCATTTCTCTTCACATTTTTTATTGTTGACAAAGTGGACTCACATTATTAAACTCGATGATCAAAGGTTTTCCTAGTTATGACATGTAGTAAGTTCTCCTCCTGCACTCTTTGTGACTGTCATTGAGAGCAAATGTTAAAACAATTCGAGCTGCTACTAGGATACTATGAAGAAAATTTATCTAAAGTCTTGGTTGAAAAATTATTATCCCAAACAATGGGAGATACAAGGCTTCTCTCTACTCGTAACATTAATTTTACTTGCATGCTCAAAGCTAGTTGGGATCTATGTGCTCGGGTAGAGGAGGTCTGGGTGAAGATTGTGCAGAATAAATATTTTGAAGGTGTTTATTAGGTTCATGATATTGTGAAGTTAGGCCAATTTTTTGGAGGGGCAGTGCCCGTTTGGGTTATTTTGAATGAAAACTTAGGTTAGAGAATTGGCAATGGTGAATGGTCTATAGAAAAAATGTTGGCGACCATTACGTGTCTCTCACTGTGATTGACCGTGTTTAAGCCTCAGATGTGCCTCAAATTATATGGACCGTCCATATTGCTTACCTGGAAATTATTGTTACACTAATTACTACTTTTTGGTGAATGCTATGGTGAGGTAGGGGTAAAGTACTTCACTTGTGAGGAACAAAATATAATCGTGAGATATGATCAATGGTCATGATCTGATGAAATTAACAGCCAGAATCTTTTCACACACAATATAAAGAGCATTGGAGAACCATTAACATATTGGAAATTTTTAAACCATTACGTACATAAAACCTTTTTTTAAAGCAGAATCTCATCATGCAGCAACTCTTTGATTTTTTTATTTGTGGAGTTAATAAATTCTTACTATAATTTATTTCATATTCGGTGATGATTGTCAAATACAAGCGATAAAGAGAAACTTAATGTAAAGGGTGAGTGCTTTGAATACAAAAACTATGATATTTCCATGAAAAAAATAAAAAATTTGTGTTTTGTATGTATTAGGATCTGGGATGTCAATCACCTACAACATGAAGCACAATTTCAGATCTTGAGTGTGCAATAGAATATTGATTGAAAAAAAGAGATATTTTTTATTGGATCATATTTGGGATAGAATAGTTTGTTATGAATGTTACTGTTTTTTGTTGGGAAAGCTTCTGGAAAATTGTGGTGTATGAGAAAGAAATGATTTATCATCAGAATTAATGTTGGGAGTAAATTAGATTTTGGCGACAGTTGTATCTTCTAATTGTGAGGAAGAAAGGATTGAACTCATCTAAACCATAGATCTAATCCAAAGGTAAAATTTATTGCCTCACCAATGAAGTACCTTTACCTTATGTTAGCGCCACCGTATTATATTATTTAAAAGCAGCAACTTATTGTAAAAAAAAATTCAACTTTAACTTGCAACTGCAGGTAAAAAATCCCTGCCCACCGTGAGAGATGTAATGCTCTCTCACGCTAGAGTCCGCAAAAAATGGGATATGGATTTGGTGCTGTAAAGTATAACACAATTTTCATTTCAGCCATTGGATAGTTTGATAAAATTACAGTAATGCCATGCCAATAAAGATCCAATGGTCATATAAATCAAAACAGTGTGAAACTGTGTGGTTTATTACAGCAGCAGCAGATCCTGGTCCCAAAAAATGTTGGATGTCGAGGGGTGTCTCAACTTGGTCGACTTATTGACCCAGCTTCTATTAGTGTTTTAAGCAATAAGCTTGCTAGACATGTAATGTAAGGACTTATTGACCCAGTCAACAAAATAGAAAGAGAGGCAGTCATGGGAGGCAATCATGTGATGATAAAGGAAATGTTACAAAGTCAAATAACCAAATTTCTTGTCGTTAATTAGCAAAATCCGAGTACATTGATTGTAATTTGTGCTTTAAATGGTATGATCATGAAGTTGAAAGTGTAACCAAGAAACAGTGTTACGGGTCAAGGTGCATCATAAGATGCCATTATAGCAATCCTTAACATTTATAAGAAGCACGGCTAAATTCCAGGACTGCTGACCAAATCAGAATAATTTAAAGAATAATTGATATTGCATTATTGAATGAAAAGATAGTTACTGCAGGGAATTATGATTCCTAAATGCCCAGAGCAAGCTCCTTCATAGGGAAATAGTTCTGACCTTACAAAATGATACCATCTTAATGGATACCCCTCAGTCTCACATCTGATTCGCCTCCATTTAACGGATTTCCCTCATCACCCTGGCAAATTTGGCAATTCTGTTTTACCACTAGCCACCTCAGCATTCTGTTTTTTTCTCTTGTTTTTCTTCACAATCACATAGACCCTCCAAACTTCGGTCCCAACACTTGGGTCTTTTCTGTAGTTATCAGTTATCACTATCCATGTGTCCATAATTCATAGATACATATAGATGAAAAATAATGCTAAATTTGACATAGAATGAGCACAGAAACAAAAATTATATTATAGGATAATGATGATACAAACTCCTAAGATATAACAATACAAATTATGAGACATAAAGAACTTTGTTTTGGGAGAGGGGGAGGAATTTAGTATTAATGTTAACTAGATTGCGATCCATGCGTTGCGCGGGTGTAGAGTTATTTTTGCAGTTTTTGTTAGATTTTTAATTAACGTTGAATGGAATATCGTGAATGTTAATTTATTAGTAAGAAAGTCACTAAGATCAGAAAATAGACACCTCGTTTGTACTTCTTTGTTGTTCACAATCATCACATACGGTAAGCAAAATGAAAGCAGAACGTGAACCGTTAAATTGATAGCACGCTAAAAATTGTTATAGTTATCAGGTGTGATTTAGTTGTGAAAAAAGTCTAATTATAAAGCTTAATACCTATAGCATAGTGATGAAGAGAAATATAGACCGCATAAGCAAGTGCCTCAAAGCATTCATAAAATAAAGTAAGATAATAAGGAATGGCTGCATAAAATTGTTGTATTTATTCAATTCCAAGTCAGGTGGATTCTGAATTGTTGAAGTTGAGATCCATACCAGGTAAAATAAAAATACTCATGTACCGGAATTGCAACGAAGAAATACTATACAATTTTATTTTATGAATTGAAATCTCGTAAAATATTCAAGGAACACTGCTCAAGGTAATTTAATTGCATGTTTGTAATGCAAATACGAATTAGAAGCATTTTGAATACCCCATTCATGGATCTTTATCTTCCATCTGAGACCTATAGAAACACAATCAAAGAACACGTTCAAATGATTGATAGCTTGCATAGCTACGACAGGACTGTCCATACAAGACGCATCGAGAATAAAAAAAGACAGAAGAATACCCACAGTTAGACGCCTCACCGTGACAAATGAACCTTTATAAGAACCACTGCCATCATAATTCAAATATCTGCTCGACTATCTTCCATCTGCTCTCCATCCGCCGGCACTTCACCAATCCTCAGATGATAATCTCCTTTCAATAGTTTCAATGCATTTGTTTCTGAGATTTCACCTTGCACATAACTTATCAACTCATCACAGGTAGCTTGAGAGAAATGACCTAGTTCCCTACACGTCCCAAGAATCTCCTATGCCAACTCCAAATCTCTCTTTTCTTTCATGTGATCAATACATGCAGCAAAAGTAAACGGGTAAGGTTTCCATCCTTGTGGACTTGCCAACATTGCTTTCTTCATTGTAAGAACTGCTTTATCCATATCGTTATACTTATAATAGCCATGCGCCAAACGATCCCATATTCTTCCATCTAATTTACCATCTCTTTTTAAAAGCCTCCGAACATATGCTTCTGCCTTTTCCAACATTCCATTCTTACAATAAGCACTCACCATCCCATTTGGAATTCTGACATCAAAGCATGTATTTCCAGATTCCCATTCCTCTAGAGTCGTCTCAGCTCCATCAATGTCATTTAGATTGGATAATGACATTAACATAGAAATGTAGGTTGAATGGCGGGAACCATTTAAGCTTTTGCAGATATTCCAAATTCTATACACATCATCCTTTTTCCCAATAGCAGCATACTTAGTTAGAAGAGATTGATACGCAGCTCTCTTCGACTTTCCTCTAATCAACTGTTCAGATTTTTTCAACACTATCAACGCCTTGTCAAATTGGCCAACTTTAATATATCCATCAGCAACAACAGAATACGTGAGCCAGTTCAAAGTTATGCTGTGATCAACTTCCATCTTCGCCAATAACTTCTCCATCTCATCTATGTTACTAGTAATCGCATAAGCATTGAGCCAACTAGTAAGTGTGGAACAGTTGCACATTTTCTTCTCTTTCATTTCTTTCATCAGAGCAACCAACTTCTCGTGTTGGCCTGTCCGAGAATAGAGCTTTAACAGAACATGATAACTCACTACCAAGTCTTGTTCATTATTGGAAGAAGACTCTTAATTTCTTCATGATAAGTTCTGCCTTCTCAACGGAGTTGTATTGTGCATAGCAATGCAACAGAGCACCATAGACCTTGAAATCTTTTGAAGTGTGTGGAACACTGTTAAAATATTTCTCTGCTTGATCTAAACCGCGGACTTTACCTATCAAGGTGAGACGTATCGCAATATCTCCTGATAATAAGTGAAGGTTTCTTTCATTGCTCATCCATTCTGATATCTAGCACACGCAAAACAAATTCTTAAAATAGGTTCTTTGAGCTTAGAACAAGCTTAAAAACAAGCATCTGAGAGGCATAAAACAGTGTAGTTAAAAAAGAGAAATTTTAAAACTTTTAGTTTTTACATATCAGTTCTTAAGTAGTCTCACCACATTTTTTCAAAAAAAATAAAAATTCTTAGTCAATAATCAAATAGTTCATTCTTTATGAAAAGTTGTATAGGTGATGGGTCTTAGGGTTCAGCATGGAGGCCCAATGTTCCTAAAGTTATAAACACATAAGTATTCCCAAAAGTTTATCAGTACTTAAGTTGTCTTACTATATTTTTCCAATACAGAGAAATATTCATGGTGAATAATCAAATAATTCAATTATTTTTATGATAAGCTGCTTAGGTGAGATGGGACTTAGGGTTCACGATGGTTAGAGATACCCTCAATGCTCGTAGAAGAGGTACTCACATCTTACCCACGTCCTTATATTGGTAGCGGGATTCGAATGCAAGTTCTGGTAATTTAAAAACATAATCATCTCATTATATATTTATCAGAGTGGCAAATCAGTCAAGGTAAGAAATCCTTCTTATCGAACTTCTATAGCTATTATCGCTACTATTTTGGTGTTGACTTGGAACCTTGGAGTGTGATAAACTCAAGGTCTCACGTTCGATTCATTTTGGTAGCTACTACTCGTCAGTCGTCAATGCTCCTTATTTACCGATACTACATCCGCAATTCACTTTCGAGAAACCAACTTACACAAGGAAAATGATTTCCTACAAATAATGATTTTTAGGCAGTATGTTTTCAAGTGATGGAGTGAGAATTTTGTTCCGTTCCATTATAATAACATAACCAAATGATGGAATGTAACATTATCATCTCATTAACTAATTTAATTTGAAGAAAAAAAAAACAGCATAATAAAATTAAATGAAAGCACTGAATCATACTGCCTTCTTGAATCCACTGATTGAGGATAGGAGTCATGGGAATGATTGGGTCACCGGCTCTGGAAATTCGATGGAAGAGGGTATCAGTTGGTGTCGAAAAGGAATGTAAGACACGAAGAGTGGTGTTGCAATGGTTCCATCTTGACCTAATCAACTTCAGCATTTTCTGTTCCAAAGGAAAAGGCAAGGGGTATAAGGATTTATGAACTTCACAATTCATCACGTGTTCAAGAGAATGTTCGGAAGAACAATTTGTTTTTTTTCTTTTTCTTTCAATAAATTGTAATATGTGACGGAAGGAGAATATTAATATTTAGGCTTAAATACACTTTTGACTTCTATTTTCCACAATCTAGTGATTTTAGCCAAATCAAAAAAATCTTCTTCACTTTCACGAAACACTCCATATATAGGGTTGGATGGATGAGAGGCAACAGTGGTGGAAAGTGTTCCGATATGGTGGCGATGAGTCTTCGCGGTGGAACGAAAGGTGTCTGCACGCATGTTAGCACTATTGAGGCAAAATCCCTAATTAATTTTAAAGATAACAAACCTTGATGATTAAGGAATTAATGGACTTTGATTAATTTGTTGGTATTTAACTTGTGCTCTTGAGTGGTTAATTAAGACAGGAACAAGTT
>Ga0228710_1009211_pt1 | contig 13818 bp, 5 predicted proteins | sample MedpolnodulmetaG_FD_177995 | JGI IMG/M metagenome (GOLD analysis project Ga0228710, IMG submission 177995) | Root nodule microbial communities from Medicago polymorpha collected in Santa Monica, California, United States - pink nodules | ecosystem: Host-associated > Plants > Roots > Nodule...
GCACCTCAATGTCATCGATCAATCAGTTCTTCAGGAATTTCAGGAAAATAGATGAAATTCTATAGATTATGAGCATTGATGATTGGCTCAACTTGTTGACCCCAAATCACAAAGTTCTTTTCGTCGAGTTTTTCAGAAATTTTCAATTGAAATTTGACGAGGGAAATCGTCGTCGGACGGAGGAATATAACCATCGCCAAAGTAGGGCGTAGTGATGAGGTGCTATATGTAAAATCAGTTATTTAAGAGTTACGTAAATGTATTTGGGATAATTATAGGGGATATCTGGGAAGTTTAGCACACCTTTTCTTTTGTTTTGCAATAGACAGACTGAGAACTATTTTCTCAGACAAGAGCCTCAGCTCTAAGACTGGCAGAGAAGTTGATATATTACATCTATGTGTTGTTTACTCAATTGAATTCAATAAGTTTCTGTCATAAACCTTATCATTTTTAGAGTGATACAGCTGAATACTTCCAGAAAAGTAACTTTTAAGAAAAAACAATGGAAACAAAAACGAATAACCATCTTACATGGACCACACATAAAGCGTCTTCCAAAGCGTTGGATCTTTTGGAGTCAAATGAGCAGTAATCATGTAAAAACCCATTTCATTTTCGTGATCCCCAATTGCACCATGGACAAGTCCAAGGGTGTGATACGAGTCAGGTAAATTTGGTTCCAGCCTGACAACTTCATGCAATACAGATATAGCCTGCAAAAAAACCAACATAGCATTGTATTAACTAATTTTCAAAAACCTAACATAACAATATTATGTTAATGTATATCAAGCTTAAACAAACACAAACTGTGAAAAATCAGAAAAATTTAACATCAAACTTTAATGCAATCTAACATTAACTGTTCCGCTTCTTATTATGAAAGTTGGGCCAAATAAAAATGGGTACTCTTAGAAATTTGTGTTGGGTCTAACTCAACCCTACAAAACCGGCTTGTAAGATGAAAGATGTCTCTCACTCGTACATACTTTTTAAGGCTAAATCACATCTGTTCAGGGACTCTCAACACACCTCTCTCATGCCTTGGCTTCGAGTGGTCTTATAATGGGTTTCCCGATGGATTTTAGATAGGCACATAAACCATCTTATAATTTGTGTTTGGCCAAACTCAACCCTACAAAACCATCTTGTAACATGAGGAATGGCTCCAATTTATAAACATGTTTCAGGCTCTATCATATCTGATGTGGGACTTTGATAGGAACCTGCAAGGTCAAAATGGGTTCAAGGATGGAGAGTTAAAGTTAGTTAATAAGGTGGCACCAACTGTCATGTGGATGGGGAGAGGAAAAGGGAATAAAATCATTCATTCAGAATTATTAATGATGTGACATTGATTGTCATGTGAATGGGGATATAAAGGAGAGGAAAGACTAGAGAGTGAGGCATTCAAAAAGTTTTTCAAGGGTTGTTTAGGAGAAGTTCTCTCTGGTCTAGCAGCTTAGCTCTGATAGGAGTTCTTTGAACTCTGGTTTATCCTCTCTATTTTCTGTTTTCATGATTGTAAGAGCTTTGAGCACACCATTTTTCCAGTTAAAAAAATACATTGTCACCTTCAAATTTCAGGGTTCTATCAGACTTTCAACAAGTACTGTTCAAAAAGCATTTCAGTAGACAAGGATGCAACTTGTAGTTGTGTGTTGTTGTTGGAGGAAACTTTGTCTCTTCGAAAAGGTAAACATTTTGTTGTAGCAAGATCAAAAGTGGGTTTGTGTGAATACATAATCAATTTGATGAACTTGAATTTTGATATAATCGGAACAATAGACTTGAATGCCAAAACCTATAGATTGCTAGATGACATAATAATGTACCATTTTATAACGGCCATTTGCATAGTGAACGTAGGCATCACCCAACATCTGCGATATCTTTTCGTCAAGTTTCTTCTTTGATCCTTTTTGCCTACCTCTTTTTTTTGACCTCTTCTGGAATATAAACAATATTGAAAAGGTGAATGTAGTTATGATAAAGGCCAATAATCAAGCGAATCCATAATATGTAATTGAGAATGTTCATCTTTTTCACACTCTCGTCTAAATGCTTTCAAAAGAAAAATATACAATCAGGAAGCGATGGACCAAAAGCTTACAAAGAAAGAGGTATAAAAAAGTAAACTAGTAAAGATCTCACATCTAAAGCAGAAAATTTATGAAAACAAGGAATAAGAAAAACATAAAAAAAATAGCAGCAAAGTCACCTGCCATGTAAAAAATGAAAATTCTCTAGAAGAAGCAAGGATTGGATAACTGTAGTTGGCAATTTGGCATGAATGTAAACAGTTTTCTTCCAAAAAATTATAATATACCAAATGCCTCATTCACCAATGCCCATTCCATTGCTAGATTCTAAAACTTGCAATCTACCTTTCTTAAAGGAATTAATGAATGCTGCACTGGCGACGCTCTTATCAAAATGTTGCATAATTGTGATTGAACATGTGTACATCATACCTTTCTTGGTCTCTTGCCCTCTCCAAAATTTATAAATTCCTCAACCTCAGCTGGGTTTACCCCAAAAATATCATCTTCCCTTGCCTTCTTAGAAGAACTCTCTTCACTGCTTTTAGAGTCATTAAATACAAAAATGTGTCAAACATATATAAATTAGTGCTACAACAACAACATACTTTATCCCACTAAATGGGGTCAGCTACATGGATCAAATTACGCCATAATGTTCTATTGTAGACCATATTTGGATCCAACTCATTAATCTCTAAATCTTTCCTAATTGCTTTTTTTTTTTTAATGACAAATGTTAGTATGTTAATTGTTATGTTAATATTTTCTCCTTGCCATGACTTGAACACTGAACCCTTAACTTCTTTAATCCCTTAGCTCAAACCAGTTGAGATACACAACACCCCCACCACCAAGAGTTTCTCTTATAGTTTTTGTACATCTTCATTTGCCTCTAGAGACGATCTGATTATCCTCCAGGCTCCATCTGATCTACTTTCTTAACTACAAGTTTTCTCTCTAGATGCTGAAACCACCTAAGCCTATTTTCCACCATCTTTACAACTAAACGTTTTCTCAGTAATTACATGTGCGGTGTCCAATGCGGACAAATGTCGGATACGCAAGGTTTATCATTCATGCAAAACATGTACAACAGTTCCGTTGAACACTGACAGCATTGGAACTCAAAATCAACACTAATAACATTGAACATTAGTTTGATTTTGAAACCCTAGAGAAATTAGAAAAGATGAAGAAGTTAGTTACCGGTGAGGTAGCAGGGGTAGTTTTCGCTTTCTGTTATCGAGAGCACGGTATTCTATGGATTTCTGGTGGTAATCTTTAAATTTCTGGTACAAATTAACACCGGAATCATTGTTACGAACGAAGTCCAAAGGATTTACACCGGCGCCGAAGATGAATTGATCATCTTCATCCACAGTATCGTTTTCTTCTTCTTCTTCTTCTTCATTCTCTGACGCGTCTTCTTCTTCTCCGTTCTCTTCCACGTCATACCTTGTGTCGTCGCTGTCTTCTATCGCCCTTGGATGATCTTCCTCCTCCTTCTGGTTAATCTCTTCCATTCTTCTACTGAGTGATGAACCAGAGAAACCCTCGAAAAATAATTAAAATTAGAGAATTGAGAGAGGATACAAATCCGGTGAAAGGTACATTAGGCTAAATTTGTATTTTTTAAATGTTACTTCGAGCAACACTTGGATGAACACAAGAATGACGGTCTTACATTTTTATTTTTTTTTACAATATTGGTCTTACATATGCGCGTAAAAAGGAAAAAGTAAAAAAATAATAATTAATTTTCAAATGATTATAACATGTTCATTCTATTCTTTTGTATGTGTGACTAGATAGATGTCTAAATTCTTGTGTTCACTCAAGAATTATTCTTTTACTTCTCTAGAGTAGACATGGCAACGGGGCGAGGGCAGGGCGGATTTAAGCATCCCCCGCCCCGCCCTCGCCCCAAACCATATCGGGTGTAAAAATTGAATATCCAACCCCGCCCCCAATGGTGACGGGTCTCCCGGTCCCACCCCACCCCATCCGCAAAAACTCTATTGTTTATAGAATATTTAAAAAATACATATTTTTTCATAGCAATAAAAAACAATAATTATATTAATAATTAAAGATCTAATCATTTTTTTAAGAGCAAAATAATTATAATAATATATTAAAATAGGTCTTATGGAAATAAGATTATAAAATTTAATAAAGTTTTGTTGAAAAAATAAAATTTAATAAAGTAAATTTTAAAAAGCGGGTGCGGGGCGGGTGTAAGCATCCTCCGGCCCCGCCCCTGTACTAAAAGCACAGTTTTTCCCACACCCGCACCTAGTTAAATCGGTTTTTTCCCATTAACTTCGAGACGGTCGGGTCTGGGCGGATGCGAGTTTTATTGCCATGTCTATTTTAGAGTTAAAAATCCAATATTTTTTAAGACAATAATTTTTTTTTCTAGAGCAATAAATTCAATGATATTTAATTGAGATTTTTCCCGAGTTATAATATGTTAGGAATTTGAACATGGTCCAGGTGGTATTTTTCAGCTAATTGGCAACTCTAACAATTCTATGCAATTGAAATTCTTACTATTCAAGATTTGTTGGAATTAGATTGAAATGTTCAATCAAGTCGTATTTTAAGAGAGGGTGACCAAAATACTGATTTTGTAACCAAGATGAATTCAACTTGTATGTTAGCTATCATCTTTAGATGAAAACCCCCAAAGTCTCTGTGCCATCTTAGAAGATGATGCTTCAAGAATTGGTTGTTCAAGATTGTAGTTGTTGCTTTTTTTTTTCTTCCTCTTTTCTCATTTAAGAAAAAATAAGCATGTTCAAAACTCTACGAATTTTGATGAATTGTTTTGTAGAATGAATTTTTTGAAAATCTTAGTTAAAAATAAAAACAATATACTCATTCAACAATCTCACCTAAAATTTTGAGACTTTTTCATATTTTATCTTCCGTCACCCTCTCTACCAATGTCAAGTTCCATTCTTTTATTTTATTTTTTTTATTCAGCAATTGTTCTTATATGGTTTATTATTATTATTATTGGCTCTTGGGTTGGATATTGGGTTTTTTAAAACAAAAATTTTATTGTTGTTTTAAAGGGCTGGATATGATAGATAGACATGTGCATTGAGGAGCTGCCTTTTAATACGTTGAAATGCAACATTGATGTGGCTTTTATGAATAACAAAGTTGGTATTAGTATGTATGTTAGGGACCATGAAGACTGATTCGTCAACGTCAAAACTATTATATGGTAACCCATAATTTAGCTAGTGAGACCATATATATAACTAATTTTCAAGTTTTTGATTTGATGCTAAATTGTATTGTTTCTTATTTGATTAATGATATGAGTTAGGTTTGTTTTAAAAAAAACCATTAAACCAATTCCATGTATGCAAATTTCACTACAATATCCATAGCCTCATTAGGCTTAGGCATGATGATGCATCTGTACCCGAAAAAGGAATGGTGCAACAAATCAATATGATATTAACCAAACACGGCTAAGTGAATATAGAAAAGAATATTAAATTGGCTGTGACTAGAGTGAAATTGATAGAGGTGGTCTTTTTTTCTTTTTGTTACATGAGAAAATAAGCCAAAAAAAGAAAGAAAAAAAGAAGTTGAAAACAATGATTAAGCACGAGAGTATGGAACTCTCGTAAAACTAGAACTAGAGTACTGATAAAGGTGATCTAGATAAAGGAGAATTTATAACTGAATTAACAATTAACATTCTGTCATTTTTTTTGTAACAATTAACATAACCAAACGTAGCTAGACAACACAGAACTGATAAACAAATTCTTCATAAATAGCCGACAAATTTGTGACAATTCGTGTTTGTCACCAAGCAAGTGTTCATCATGAGTCATGACAACAAGGTACACTCTTGTATCAACTCAAATTATTGTTCAGACATTAAAGATTAGAATTTTGTTCACAACTCATACTGATTACAAAATAAATTACTTCAAAATGTCCTTCCCTTCTGAATCAATCAATATGGCACCAAGTAGATCAAACTACATTTGCATTTACTCCATCTGGTTTACTCTTGAGATAGTCTTCAAGAATGCACATTGAGCGTTCAACTTGACCACACGTTTGGTAGAACTGAAAGAAAGCAATAAAAACTCATTAAAATTTCAATATCAAAAGTCTACCGCCAAGTATCTATTTGTATATAAAAAAACTTGATTCTAGCAGAAGAAAAACACGTTAAACACAATATAGTTGTATCCTGATTTCATTCCAAAAGTGGTTATAATGATAGATACACGAACAATAAAGTTATGTGCATTATAAAGCATCAGAAAGGCCAATCCTATATTCATGTTGCATATAATCATCAACAAAACGAACAAAAAATTAGCAAATGACTAACCTTAGCTGCTGCTTTTAGTGCATCGACATCTTCACGACAAAGTTGATATACTTGTTCATATGCCTCAGCAGCTTTTTGAAAATTTTGACTTTCAGCATAAAACATTGCTTGAGACCTTCTAAGACTAATATCTTCGGGGTCGGCTTTTATTGCTTTTGAAATACAATAACCGGCTTGACCAATATCACCTTGTTTTCTGCATTTGAAAATAATTCCCCACTTAGTAACTAACCATTTCTTCCACACATAACTTATTGTTTAAAATGAAAGCATGCACGATTTTCTTCAAAAGCTTTTTCTCATTTTAGGGTAACAGAAGAAATATCATAGAAAATGAAGGATATTGCTAGTTTTGATTCTGCTACAATCACTGATATATGTGCAACAAATCCAATTTCAGGTGATTGCTAATTCTAATCCTAATTAGTAACTAATCTAGGATTCTACAGCTAATGAAAATATTATGTGATTCATTATGATAATTGCAAAAGGTACAAGACTATTGTTAGAGCCCAAAGCTAGAACGTGAGTCAAGTTTTCGATCACGCATAAATGAAGCCGAAAATATGGCTTGTGTATTTAGGAGAAATAAGAACATAAATGTTCTTATTAGTATTCTGAAGATATAGTAGGAACAATTATTTAGTACTCTGTTAAACCTGTTGGCAACCTACTAGCATCCCACATCTTGGAGTTGGCAACCTAGATCAAGCAACAGTTATGGATGCTAAATGGAGGCCATGGCACAAGGCAGAATAGCATGGTGGATTTTTTTGACAACCACCATAAGCAATTTGTGAAGGGATGCCCAACATTGCGGAATCATAGGCCACAATGGCGTGTTTATATGACATATTTATGGCCTTCTGCCATCGACAATGCTGACAATTATATTTTACGAACGATATTCTGCATTAATACACACCATACGCAGAAGTTATTTATTTTGAGGATACATTTCTCAAACGCTACGTTATCATCTTCAATTATTAGAGTGATGCAGCTGAATACTTCCAAAGGATAAACTTTCAAGAAATAAGTGTGGAAACAAAAATGAATAACCATCTTACATGAACCGCACAAAGAGCCATTTCCAAAGAGATGAATCTTTTGGAGTCAAATGAGCATAAATCATGTAAAACCCCATTTCAGTTTCATAATCCCCAATTGCACCATAGACAAGTCCAAGGGTGTGATATGCGTCAGGTAAATTTGGTTCCAGCCAGACAACTTCATCTAACACAGCTATAGCCTGCAAAAAAGCCAACAACAAAGCAAAGTATAACTAATTTGCAAAAACCTAACATAATGCAATCTGCAAAATTAACACCTAGCTCTAATGAAATCTAATAACATTAACAATTCCCCTTCTCATTATGAAAGTTGAGCCAATTTGAAAATGGAAACTCTTAAGAGTTTGTGTTAGGTCTAACTCAACCTTACAAAAAATAAATTGTAAAGTGAGAGATGCGTCTCACATCACATTGAATGACCCGAGTACTATCAAAACCTATAGATTAATAGACCACAAAATAACGTACCATGCCATAACGACCATTTGCATAGTGCATGTAGGTAGGCATCACCCATCATTTGTGATATCTTTTCATCAAGTTTCTTCTCTGATCCATTTTGTCCACCGATAAATAGTTGAAGATCATCTATGAAACTATTTGAAGTTGACATGACAAAATATAAGAAGATAAATAATTAAATGATAATAGAGAAAATAAATAGGAAGTAAATAACGCAGCATAGGTATTGTGGAATAAACTGAAATTTTGTAACTTGTTATCAATGCCTTCTACCGCCATTAGATGATCAATCGCTTGCTTTGTATTTTATCTTTTTTTTGTTTCCTATTAGGTTTATTTATAAGTTTGGTGTCATGGCTCGGATGCTTTTATAAATGCTAGCAACACTCATTTTTGAACACTCTATATAGCACTCACTCTTTTATTGGATAAAATCAATGTATGTTCCACCACTTTTTGTGGGTTCTATTTCCAAAATGCCCACGATGATTTAAACCAATAAGAAAGTGAGTATTAGAGAGAGTGCTCAAAAGAGAGTGTTGCTAGCACTACTCTTCTCTTCACTTGGTACTACTAGGGTTTGGGATCAAGGTCTGTTTCATTGCTAACTTGGGCCCAGGTTCGGATCAGTTTAATAACTTGGGGAGGGGGGAGGGTTTATTTCAGGTAATATTATAATATTCTTGATAACCTTTATTTATTTGTTAATATTATAGTATTCCTGATAACATTTATAATAGAGATGTCAATAGGCTGTTTTACGTTGCTCAAAGGAAGAAAGAAAGAAAAAAAAAGGTAGCTATACATAAATCTATTCATATCTTCATGAGAACCTTATTCCCACAATTTTCTTTTAAAAAAAAATTATATTACCAGAAACATTTGATACCAAGGAATAAAATTTATAAAACTCGTAAAAAAAACATAGAAATTTATTAAACTTGAGAATATACATTTCTATTTTTTTATTCCTAGAAATCTATAAAAATAACATGAAACAAATACACCCTTAAGGTGAATAAATAGAGAATATCTAGTTTGAACCATAATCTTGCATATTGCAATGTCCTTACCGCTTGAGTTATGCTCATGGAGACAAAGTTTGATATATTAATTAATGATCAAGTTTATTTATTTTTTCCTTTTTGAGTAATTTAAGTTTTTTTTTTAATGTCAATTATGAGTGCAACTTGATTTTATTTATGAATGAATTGTGGTGGGTTGAATCATTCTCTTAAGTTCAATAAGAGGTCCTATCCTCAGTCATTTAATTATTTAATCACTGTCCCATTAGACGGTCAACAATGTGTTGAAAATCTAGACGGTCGTTAGGGTTTACCTTTCATGCTCCACCAATTATATTTATTATCGTCTTTTAAAACTCCATCAATTGATATCCTCAAGAGCTTTACCACTGTTGTATTTCCATGGTTGGGTTCAAGGGCGGAGCCACCAACCGGCGAGATATTTTTTCATATTTTGTCCAACCTAATAGTCCATCAACCCACTCAAAAAAAAAATTGGGCAAACTCAATATTTTCACGCGTGCGCACAAGAATTCTTGACTATAATTTTTGCCCAGACTCTATAAAATTTCTGGCTCCGTCAGTGGTTGGGTTTGAACCCATGACACCTGGTTAACCAGGAAGAGACCCTACCATCTCATCTGATTGTTTTTGGGGTTTAATTTATTTTCTTTTATGGGCATAAAAAGGAATGATCTATAACATTCTTAAATTTTTCTAACAAACATTAACATATTTTTATATCTCCTTCCAACATTGTACTTATTAGAATATAAAATATTCATTATATAAATTATTAATATGTTATATATTAGTTAGAGATAATTGAGGCACAAGTTATCACAAAACATATTGAAATGGATATCCATTTTGTGTGTGAAAAGGTTGTTAAAGGTCAAGTACGTGTTCTACATGTCTCATCTCGCTATCAAATAGCTGACATTTTTACCAAGGGCCTTCCGCTGCAATTATTTGATGATTTCAGAAATAGTCTCAACATCCGTCAACCTCTCGTTTCGACTACAGGGGCGTATTATAATATAAAATATTCATTGTATAAATTATTAATATATTGTATATTAGTCAGAGATAATTGAGGCACAAGTTAGATATACTTGATGCCCAAGTTATAGATACTTGAGGCCCAAGACAATATCATTGTATAAATACACATTAGAGCATAATGAAGCACTCACGAGAATGAATTCTATTAGTACTTGATAAGTGCTCAAAAGTAACATATTTTATATGTTAATTTAGTTAGGCATTCTAGTGACTTGTTCTGCAAGTTATCTAAGGAAAAGTTACTGATTGTTGTATTTTTACCATTTATGTTTTATATGTCTGATTCTACCCAATTTATGCAGGAAATAACAAGCAGGGAACAAGAAGGAAGACCCTGAACCAAAGTCTGCGCGCTTAAGCGACCTCATCTCGCTTAAGTGTGCACAACGTCGAGAGCAACCTTCTTGCACGCTTTCAGGACGCTTCTTGCACGCCTCCGGGATTCAAGTTGTACACTTAAGCGTCCACAGCACGCTTAAGCGTGCGAGTTCCAGAGAGCACCTCATCAGCACGCTTGCAAGACGCTTCCTGCACGCTCTCCCAAAGTTCAAGTAGCACGCTTAAGCGACTGTAGCACGCTTAAGCGTGCAAGTTCCATAGGGCAACCCTTTTGCACACTTCCCGCACACTCAGGCGAAGTTCATCAACTGGAAGTGGATAAGGCACACGTGGCAGCTCTTAACTGGCCAACGGAAGATATTTTGGGTTGCACGATTAAACGACTATTACACGCTTAAGCGTGCAGACACGAATTATGCCCATATAAATAGTTTTCTCTTCTCTTTCCAGCCATTCAACTACTATTTTATTCATTTTTTTGCATACTTAGAGTGAGAACTAGGGCTTTTCTAGAGAGAGAAACACAAAGCAAGGTAGTTAAGAGTAGATTCAACCTAAGATTTGTTGAGACATAATGAATCTAGGCATGGAATCTTCATATTTTCTTCATCCTTTGCCAAACTATCATAGACATATGTAGCTACATCTAGCCTTGTGGGTTTTGAGGTATTCAAACAAGCTATTATGTAAACTCTTGATCTTTTAATATATGGTTCTAGCTTATTTATTCAATATTGTTGTTATTCTTATATTTAAAGCTTTATTGAGATTTGGAATGAGATTGACAAATACTTTTGGATCTTGGAATAGAATAACAATCTATCTAAGTTTTCATTCTAGACATAGATGTTAATATTTGATAATCACTTTTAATCTTGAACTTAATGCTTTTGGATCGATTAATAGATTGGGAAATCATCGATTAAACGATCCAATCGACTTTGTGATCGTTTAAATAGTTTGGGAAATCGACATTTAAACGATCCCTTAGAAATAACGATATCATTTGGACACGAATGATATTGTCGAGTGATTGTGATAATATCGTTTAAAAAGCTAGAATCCGTTATGTGATCGAGAGGTTGCAGTTGTTACGCTTGGTTGAGTGTCTCTGACTCCAAGCGAAATAGCTCTATCTCTACTCATTTTACTTTTATGTCGAATAGTAAAATAGTTTTACACAAACAAACTTTTATATCCAAACACTTAATATGATAAATGACGTTGAAATGCTTAAGATATACGCAACTCCCTGCGAAAACGATCTTATTATACTCACGTGTAAATAGTTTTATGACATGTAAAAATCTTACATCAGTAATCTAAAGTGTATATCTTTTTAAACTTGAAAAAACAAAATTATGCTGCGAAGTACAGATTTGGAAGTAAAAATCTAAAATAGATTGTTAGTTTTCAAGTTTCATATACGAGTTAGATTTAAATATAAATTTAAAATTATAAAATAATCCTTTTAAAATTAGCAAAGTTTTAATGAGACACATCCTCGATGGACATCCAATGGGAAATGTTATGAATATTATAAGTGGATGTCCATTTAGCAATTGGGTTATTGGTTGTACTATTGGTTCATACATATAATTGTGCTTCTTTCTCAATTTATTTCTCTATAAATAGAAATAGAGCTCATATGTAACAAAATTGAATATCATAAGAGAGAATAACATAATCATCTCTCTTTATCTCTCTCCTCTATTTCTCTCTATTCTTATTCCAATTTCTCTACTTTTATAACATTTATAAGTTATTATAGTATACATGGACTAAACAATCATCAGTAAAATCTATCAACTAAAACAATTAGAAAGAAAAAAAAACTCCAGTCAAAGTTTGATTAGAGTTTATAACGAATGATACCCTCTAAATCCCACACCTTACATGTGGCTAAGTCTATCTTATAAGATGAGTTAAACTCGATATAAAAATCTAATATGCATCATAGCTTATTGTTCTGGGTGACTCACTAGTTATATATACATGCCTAATCCAATAATTATGAGCGTTAGAGAGTGCAGTTGGACAAGCTAAATTCTAATTAGGGTTTATAAGAAGTGTCATCCGGAACATACAAATTGGTTTTGCAACAACGATTTATACCCAATGTAGAACACTAGTATGTATCCCGTGCGGACGCACGGGTAATGTAATCTTTGATTTACAATTATAACATGTGTGCATCGACAATCATACCTCAACGTTCGTAATGCATGTATTAAAAAATAAACTCAACCAGATGATTATACTTGCCAACACAACGTTGTTCAAGTAATTTCAGATATTGGTATCGACTAATGCAAAAAATACACGATCAAGATGGAATGACGAAATTTGTGAAATAGACGCGGATTCTAAATATCATAATACAATTCTACAATGAGACAATATCTCTACCAACAAAGGATGAGATCAACCTCAACATTTTTTTTTAATTAGAACTACACGAACAGTTGGGAATTAAAAAAAAATACACAAAAACAGGTAATCTATCCTAAACAAAACAGGGAGACCCTCCTCAGCCTTTGCCATAAGATGTTTCAAATGATCAACTTAGTCACCAAAAAGAGCAATCTCACATTTCCCACTTGCAAGAAAATCAACTCAAACAATGGCCAAACTATAAAAATTGATGTCCAATGACATCTAAACAACCGCAATGAATGGGGAAAAAGAAAGGTCATACCAAATACAAAAAAAAATGAAAGTCAGGAGAGGAGATAAAAAAAAACGAATCAAAGAAAAGGATACACACAAATTAGAAAATCGCTGTCCACAGTTTGCCTAACAATCTCATCAATCTTGGTCAGATTCAACCCATACAATGGTAGAAAAGACCCCTCACACACATTTACTTTGGTCTTCATTTGGAAAAACAACTTATAAGCATGAGGGGTTGTCCTGTAGGAACCGCTGCTGGGAGCAACTGAAAAATAGGACACCTTAAACACATGACCTTCAACCAACTTCTTCTGGAAAAGGTACAACAATTGCTTCCCGACAGTGACGTGAATCTTGACACCGTTCATATATGAACAGGCAAAAGGGCTTCAAAACAAAATCAATAAACATGAAACAAATCAAACCAAATAATAATAAAAGACAAACAAAGAGCAATACAGACCTTCTCAACAACAAACACCATCTCAATAGAATTGATCTGTTCTGGATGAAGAAAAGCCTGAAACAACATCAGACCCAGCACCTTTCAAATTTGCAGAAGACATGCTAAAATAAAAATTGTGCCAGAGTAGATCGGAAATCAGAAGAAGAGAAGAAAGAGATGAGTAGTGAGAAACAAAATGGATATGTATACATATTCTTGATTATTTTTTGGAAACAAAATAAGGCAACCCTATAGAGCTTTTGCCAAACGTCTTTCCATATAAAACCATTCTTGATTTATTTTTTAAAACAAAAAC
>Ga0228710_1009216_pt1 | contig 13811 bp, 6 predicted proteins | sample MedpolnodulmetaG_FD_177995 | JGI IMG/M metagenome (GOLD analysis project Ga0228710, IMG submission 177995) | Root nodule microbial communities from Medicago polymorpha collected in Santa Monica, California, United States - pink nodules | ecosystem: Host-associated > Plants > Roots > Nodule...
CAAATCAAAAAGAACAAAGATTGGATGGGAGAAGACATAGGTGTTCATTTTTTATTTCCAACAAATCTCAGCCTTTAATTTATTTTAATAGATCTAATGGTATAATGTAAGTGGTACACCGGTGAGGGACTTGATTACTCCCTACCCCTAATTGAGTGGTACAAAATAAACTTAAAAGAGGGAACATGTAGAACTGCTCACATTCAATCATATCCTGCAATGGTTTTACCTATGTTACAATACGGTTTCAAAGATAATAACTTTAAGATAATGGTTTTACCTAAATTATCAAGTTAATATCATGTTCCAAATATCTGAAATAGAAAGACGGTTTCAAAGATATTTGGAACATAATTTTAAGTTATTATCAATGAGTGTTGTCAAAAAAAAAGTTATCATCAAAGAGTAATTTAATTTTTTTTTAATATTAAGTGAATAAGTGAGCTAACTGTTTGATCTATAACATATAAAAGATTTTATTACAGTTTTGGCACACATATTTTCACTCATTCATGAAATTAGTCTTCCTAATTTAAAACAATTACGTTTTGGTCACTCCATTAGATTTTTGTATTTAAAAATAATGATTTGAGAACAAAAATCATTAAGAACTATAAGAATCTATAAATAAGATGATGATGTGTAACTATAAGAAATCATTAAAAACTATAAGTAATTATAAGAAACGACATGATGATGTGAAGTGATTGACACCCTCGAAACTATAAGAAAACTCATTAAAAACTTTAGTTTCACCATATTTTAAGTACAAAAATCAAATGAATGAACCAAAACTGAGTGCTTTTAAAATGGAGCACCAATTTCATGAATAAATGAAGACCAAAATTATAATTAAACATATATAAAAAACAATCAATGCTAAAAGATTACACAACATACTCAATGTTTGTTTTCTTAGTACTAATAATATTATTAGTAAATCCAGATTTTCTATATTTTTTTCAAGTACTTATTCAATTATTTTATTAGTTTTATAGCTATATCAATACACGTAATTTTTTGTAAGCCATGCTAAAAACATATAGACAAACTCAAAGTTTTATTCAAATTTGAATAAAATAAAAATGGTTATAATTACTATAATTGAAAAATAATATTTCAAATGAATGAAAAAAAAACTAATCATTGAACATAGGCTTTTTTTTGTGCTAAGCAGGGAGACAGACAGACATCAAAAGGCAACACCGATATACCAACGAGGTTGACACCTCGGGATGCCTCCGTCCTATGCCTTCCAATCTCTAAAATTTATTAAAAAAAGGGAAAAACATATATACAAGAAGAGGGGGGACTAGGCCAAAACCCTCAATGAAAAAGCCAAAACAATAAAAAATAAAGTCGACGTAAATCTATAATTGGGTGAGCCAATTCTGTCTCGAAAGAAGTCGAAAAGAAACTATACAGGAAGCGTGTCTAACCAAACAGAACCCTGAGCATCATGACCCTCGGACATTCCAACATAACATCATTTGGAAGATGGAGAAGGACCACCCTTTGCACGGGTCTGATAATGCGGCTTTCCGAGGACTTGCTTTTTCATATTTAGCTGCTGCTTTTTTTTAGAGAACTTGCGTAAATCCTTCCTTTGCAGTCCGTTGATCGTATTCTTTGATTATGGCCCATAAATCCAAGTCATTTTGTACGTTCTTGCTAGTATGTGGCTGAGAAGTAATTGCCACCTGTGAAGCATCATGGCTAGAATTCACTATGTGGTGGGCTGTTAGTGCTACTGAAGGAGAAACCTGTTCCAAATCAACAGAGTGCACGTCACCGTGCGCTTCAGTAGTGATCTCTTCAAGCACATGTGTTGAATTGTGAGGCAGCCGGTCATTGCAAACTGTAGCAGCATCAGTTTGTACCTCAATTGTGAAAGGTACATCTTTTACATCCTTGTCAACCGACCTTGTCCGGACAATATCATCTGAGATGTTCTGTAAAGGCATGCAAAAAGAAGGGCTAGAGTGCGCAGCATGCTGTGGGGAGTGTTGTACCTCAAGAATCTCTTTGTTCCCAATCGTGACCTCAAGGGCTACTGATTGTGTAACATTTTCTGCAGCTGTTTGTTCTACCATAATGGGGACCGTGGCTGCCTGTGTTTGAGACTGCGTGACATGAGCTGGAATATCTTCCACCTCTTCATGCTGAGTGTCGGATATCACAGGTTCTGTCTCTTATATTTCTGGTACCTGATGTGTTTCAAATGTGTTCGAAGAGCCTACACCATCTAGATTATCTTTTGGTTTCCATTCAGATACCTGTTTTTGTGAGTATATAGGCTTCTTTCCGTTATCAACTAGATCTGCTAGTTTGTCCACATTCCTCGGATATAACCATCGGCAAGAATTAACGTTATGGCCAATGCTTTTGCAGTGTGTGCAAAACTCAGGTAAACCTTCGTATTCAATAGCAACCGGAAACGCAAATCCTTCTCTTTCCACCATCCCTTCATAAAATATGTCCTTAGCTAGATCCAAATCAACCAAAATCCTAGCATAATGACCAAATAGACGGTTCCTGGTAACATGATCAATGAGCAACGGAGTACCGACCGCCCCTGCTATCTCATATAATGTCCTCTCCATCCAATATTCTTGTGGTAGTTCCCAAAGGCGGATCCACACCTGAGCATGTGTCTGACGATGCGTATGAATATTGAAGTCCTTCGCCCACTCAAATAATCGAAGAACTCCTGGCTTTAAATTGGCGGTCCCCGCAGCCCAAACTTTGCACAAGTCCTCCTGAGATGCAAATGTGAATTCGAAAAATCCCTTGCTAGTGAGCGCAGACTCCATGGACCTGAAACTTTCCAAATTGCTTGAAGCTTTGTGAATAAGTCCTTGGAAGAATATAGTTTGTCCCCTTTGATTAACATCAGCCTACCCCAAAGGTTAGTTCGACAAGCTTCCAACCCTCGAAGGTAAGCGTCCTTCGTTATCGTAATTGACAATGTTTCCCCACAAAGTGCAGGCATTGGTAGAGGTTCAGTATAGGTTACCTTAGGTCCACGAAGTGCCTGGGCAAATGATGGTTTCAAAATGGCAGCTGGTGTTGGAGTGTTGTGCGCGACCATTGCAAGAGCCAAAGAAGAGTCAGATGTTGTTGTTGATGTAACCGGAACAGGAACAGTTGTCGCCAACTCTGCCTACCAATCAAACATGGCTTAGGGCAGAACTGCGACCCCAATATGATGCTCAAACGAACCAGAATAATTCAGAGACGTTGCAGGAACAGTGCTCAAATAAACTTAGCGAACAATAGTACACGTGAATGAATCTCACACTTGTTGACTTGAAAAGATTCAATCTTCAATGATTGAAACACGTTGAGTGATGGAATTGAATTCTTCTAGCGGTGCAGCAATCAAAATTTATTGTATGAATGAGACAATTGAAAGCAAAACCAACTATCAATTACACGTTCTAAAACATATGAAATTGAGAACCGGCGGCACTTGCTAGTGGTTGTGCCCTAGCAGAGCGTTTTTCCATTGTCAATTTTCTTTCAAAAAAAATCAGAGGCTTTCATAATGAGATATTTTTAGAATGTGATGAACCAACACATTGAATAAAAATAAATAAAAGAGAGCTAAAAATACTAAGAGATATTAAAAAAATCAAGATCGAAATTTAGTTGAGATACTTTTTTTACTCCAAAAAATTACATATGATCGATATTAGTTTTTGTTATTTCGTGTGAATATTTTTATTTTTTGTAAAAAAAATAGAAAATTTGATTTTTTTTCTTCTAAAACATATTTATATTTTACTTTTTTATTTTTTAGCGTATATTACGGTACTGATAGTTGAAAGTTGACTAAAAATTTAAGGTTTGACCTTAAACCTTAAATATCCCTTATTCTTAAAAGTTGTTATGCATTGCAATTGCTTAACCCTACAAATTTGCCTCTAATTTTGCTGCATTAGTTGCTAATTAGGTTAACCCTAAAAAACTTCCCTCCTTCTGTTAAATTTGAATTTCAAATTTTGTCTTGCCATTATTAACTTAGACTTGGTTTTAGCAGTTGTTTACTGTGATAGTTTCCGATGCTCAATTTCTCTCTCATCAAATGTTAGGAAAGAGAGCTATCGTTCCATCTATCCATACCCCAAATTATCTCTTCACTTTCTCTCTCTGCATGAAATCAACCACATCCTTCCCACCATCTCACCAATTCGAGTTCGGATCTCCGATCCCACACCGTCGTCGCAGACCACTGCCTCCGGCAAAGATGATAGCAATTCCGTATCTCACAACATATTTCAGTTACGGTTTGCTATTTGCTTTCGGTCAATTCCGTGATTTCTTCAGAAAAATCTTCGACTGGTGCAGTTCCAATAATCTTCAGGTTCTTCAATTCTCAGATTCTTTTTTGGTCAATTTTTATCGTTTATGCATTTAGATTGAACTGAATATGTGTGTTTTTCATGTAGTTTCATTTCAGATATATTCTTTTTTCAATTTTTTTACGATTTTTATTGTTTATGTGATTAGATTGAACCGAGTAAGCGTGTTCTTCAATTCGAAGATTTTGTTTTCAATTTTTTTTTCATTTGATTGTTTATGTATTTAGATTGAACTGAATAAACGTGATTTTGCAGGGTTATGCACCGATCTGTTTAGGTTTTGAAGATTTTTATATTCATATCTCTCTCTGCAATTTGCATGGCTGAAAATTTTGAGATGGAATTGACATCATAACGAAGCTAAAATGAAGGAGATCGAGTGTGGTTGATCATATTTCTTGATTGCTGGGTTAGAGGAAGCTAATACGATGGCTGTCCCTCTTTGTGAATGTCAATGTGATTGTTCAATTGAGATGAGAAAGCAGAGGAAAGTGGTTGGTTTTTTTGCTGCAATCCGGTCTGAATTCTTTGGTGTTGTCTGTAGTTCATGGATATTTATTTCTCATGATGCAGCTATTCATTAATCATGGTTTGAACCATTTGGGTATGGTTTCTCTAAAAATAAAATCTTCTACTTATTGATGAATTTGATATAGTTGTGTTATTTTTTTTTTGTTTATCTTTTTAGTTATGCTAATTTACTTCATACAATTATTGAATATCAATTTTAGTAAATTTTGTCATTGTATTTTTGACATTATGAATCTTTATGTTTCATATCTGCTATTTTTGTGGAAAATATGTATCAAGGGAATTAAAAGTTTTTAGAAAGTGATTATTTTGTTTAAAAAAGTGATTTATTTTTGCTCTCGAAAAATGTTGTAACAGTGGATTCTGAGATTGTTTCCTTATTGAATGTAGTGTGAAGTTGGTGCAACAAGAACTGTGGCAAAGAGAAGAGAAAGGGATGATTGGCGTCTTGCCTGTATGTGATATTGTTACTTCTGCTGAAACTAAGCAACTGGGTTTCACAGTATCAGATTCTATAGATCAAAGTTCCAAAGTTCATGGTGGTTCATCAGATTCTAATACCAAAGTTCAGAATGATGTTGTTCATTGGCATAACAGGTAGTTTAACTCTCTTAAAAGAATTTTATATAGTTCATTTGAGCATCTGCATGATAATGTTGTATCGGCAATCTTTGTGGATTTTTTAGAAATGAAATTGTCAAATGAATCCAAGGGCTAGCTGCTCAAGCATTACACTTATCGAGGGGAGTGGAGAAACCAAGTGGGAGGGTCACATATATAGTTGTTCTTGAAGGGTTGTGCAGGTTTAGCGTGCAGGAACTAAACACAAGAGGAACATACCATACTGCAAGAATCTATTCCCTTAAGATGACTAAGACTGGTAACTATTCATTTTCTCCTGTTATAGTAACACAAGTTTCTGTATAGCTGGGCAAGTTACCTTCAAACATTGTTCTGCTTTTCTTGGACTGGTAGGTGTGGGGAACCAATTTAAGAATATAGAAATAGTTGTACTTAAACATTTAATATATTTTGTACTGTGTTCTGTCTAAGATTCTAATGTTTTCATTTTTTGCCGGCAATATTCTAAGTTATGTACTATGTAAAATTACACCACTTTGTCGGGACATATGTCTGCACTTACTGGATGTAAATATCCTATGTTGATTCATATTTTGTTAAAAATGAGTTCTTTTTTTAATTCATTGGCAGCTCTCTCTTGAGTTCCATTTTCTCCGCTTTTATACAACAACAACCAAGCCTTCTCCCACGAAGTGAGGTCGGCTACATGGATCAAATTAGGCCACCGTGTTCTAATGAGTTCTTTTTTAAATAGGCCTTATTTACTTGATCTTATGGCTTAGAAAGTGCTACTGTACTTTAAATTATACGGATTTATTTAAATTCCAATAGAAAAACATATATAATAATCAAAATTATAGAATATCAATTTTAGTAAGTTTTGTCATTGTATTTTTGACATTTTGAATCTGTCTGTTTCATATCTGCTATTGTTATATATTACAAGGTACCTATGAAGTAGTTGTGTGGTATCTGACTGACTGAATGTGTAAATAGGGTCCTCTTAATAGTTATAAATTGTGATTGAAAGGTGTTGTGTTACTAAGTCAATTGAGTTTTATTTTAATTTTTCCATAAATTTATAATATTGATGGCCTAATGGATGGAAGGATAAAAGTTTACAAAGAGGGAAATGAAAATGGGGGATCAAAATATGTTGCTTTATGACTTTATCATCTAAATATTCTTCTTTAATTTTTTAATTATTCAATAAACTTATTCTGAACATGATTATTAACATTGTTTACACTTTTAAGTTTGTTCGCTTTGTGACACATACCTAGAATTTGACACTTTCAATTTTCTTGCTTAATTTTTCTTAAGGCATGTTTCTTTCTCTTGATGAAGATTCAAATAGGTCATTGAGCAAGAAACAACTTTGAGAATATGCATATGTGACCCTGGCTGGTATCTTGATTGTGAGATACATATTATTAACATCAACTCTTCATTTTGTTTTTAATGAATAGTTCTTTTGTTTATGAAATTGATTTGGTGTCGACAATAAATTTTGTTATATTTGAATAGTACTTTCAAATTGCTTTTGTTATTTTAATAAGTCTCTTCTATAACTTATATCCCTTTTGAAATTAGCACATGAAGTCTAAACGGCAGCTTTGTTACCATTTTTTCCATGTATTTTGTCTTGGTCAGCTAGAGAAAAGCATTTAGATGGTTCATTGTTTTTTATGTTCACCGTAATTTAAAGAAGTAGTTGTTATAGCAACACATAGTAATTTGATGTGCATTATCTGATTTATAAATCTTAGGATTTTTAACAATTGTATTGTTATGTTTCTATTCACCGTAATTTAGAGAGTAGCTGTTTTAGCATCACATACTAATTTGTTCTGCATTCTCTGATTTAGAAATTGTAGGATTTTAATAATCACATTGGTATGTTTCAGCTCATCGTAATTTAGAGAAGTAGTTGTTATAGGCTTATAACAACAAAATACTTCCGATATTCTTTTGCAAACGTTTGTATTTACGCAATAACCGCTTCTAATATTCTTTTACAGAAATAGACTTTCAAAGGAAATTGAATGCTGAAAGTCTCAAGTAGAGTAGGCGACTTGGACCCAACAGCTATGTTCTAACAGAAAAACATGTGGGAACTGAGAATCACTTGAATGGTGAAGATATTGATGAGACGTACGTCGTGTACGTATTTTGGAATGTGCAATACTCCATAATATGATATGTTAACTTTAAAGACAATTTATATATTTGATGTAACATGTATGGTTTGTGATATGATATTTCCCGAATCAGTAAATTTGGTGACTGCAGTAAATTTTGTTTATGTATTTTGACTTTTTAAATTACGTTCCAACATAGATTATTTCATTTTATTGTATATTAAATTATTCGTGTTCATTAGACCCGTGCGGCGCACGGGTCGGCGTTCTAGTTTCAACTTAAAAAGTTCCTACATTCATGAGTGGCGCCACACTCATTTTTCCCTCTTAAACATGTGCGAGAAGTAGAATATATTTAAATTAAAAATAAAAAAAACTCTGCAGCTAAAACGTCGTATGTGAGTGACAAACAACACAATATCATTGGAAACCGGAACCAAATCTGTAGATAACAACTAACATTAAAGCTCAGGCAATTTTTACACTAAGTTACACGATTAGTTCTCTAACTTAATTTTAGGTAGCAATTCAATCATTTACTACCTCTGTTCCTATCTTTTGTTAAAAGGGAAATGCTAACCAGTGCCCTCAGGGCAATGGTTAAGAAAGCAAATATAGTAATCTCGCATTGGAACTTGTGCATTCAACTTCTCAAAAGTCTAAAAAGTGGTATTTTCAACTTAAAACTTTCCTTTTCTGGATTCCTTAACCATTGCCCTAAGGGCAGTGGTTAGCATGACCCTTGTTAAAATTATGAGAATTAAGAAAGGGGATATTTGTATTAAAGTTGTTTGATATCACTATTGTTTTTACAATTTTATCCTTAAGAGAGAGTGTTAGTTTATGTTTTCCATATGTTATTTTATCTTTAAGAGAGAGTGTTAGTTTATGTTTTCCCTATGCTATTTATCGTTGATTGAAGAAAAATATGTATAATAAATAGGGGCATATATGTAAAGAAATAATTAATGTAGTTGGAAATAGCAAAAGGGTCTTATAAAAAGGGACAATTTTTTTTCAAAAGGGTCTTATAATTAGGGACAGAGGTGATATCTTTTTATTTTTCCATTTTAATTTTTTATGTTTTAAAATGTTTTTTTAAAGAAAAATATTAACATTATTATCTTCTTTTACATAAAAATTCTAGAAATTCATACACCATTCATCATCACATTCAACAAAAACTCACATGGTCATCCTAAAAACCCATATTTTATTATTTTGTCTGAAAAATCTTGTTTCCAATGAAAGAAGAATTTCAACATATACAGGAGTTTAAAATATTCGACACAATTTCTTGATAACCCATGTATCATCATTATCCCCATCGACGAAATCACAAAGGAATTTTAATTTATCTTTCTAAAATCTCAAATTTGAGAAAACATTTTTCACCAATTTAACTTTGTTGGAGTTAGTCTTTAAAAACCCAAAACTTGAGATCTTGGAATACGACAACAACAATAACAATGTTGATATGTAACAACCAACATCAATCAACACCGATTTTGTTTGATTACAAGTAGCAACAACCAACACCAATTCAGATCTTCCAAGATGAACTCTACGAGTGGCTAGCTTTTTTAATGAACTTATGAGTTTTTTTACGAAGATCTACATTTTTATTGAGTTTTGTGGATTTATGGATTTTTTTATGCAAAAAAACGATGATAATGTTAACATTTTAAAATATTAGGATTAAAATGGAAAAATAAAAAGATAAAAGACTGAATCATTACTTGAAATTAAGTTAGAGGATGAATTGTGTAATTTTGTAACAACTTTTTTTTTTACAAAATCTTCTAACAACTTAGTAATATCTAATTTAAATCAGATATATGTCATTATTATGAATTAAAATATGAAAATAAACAAAAGGTCAAAACCAAAATGGATGAACGCTTGACCAAAAAAAAAGAAAAAGATTAGAGAGATGAACTAGCAACATTTCTTTATCTCTATGGGCAACAAGCTCTATTTGTCTCGTAAAGTTGATAACTTATCATGTATGTTCCTCTCACTTAAACAACTTTTTCTCTGTTTATGCATTTTAATAATGTGACAACTGAGAAGGTATATTTTTCTCTCAATTTATAGGCTTCATGCAACACTTGGACCATGAGATAAATCTTGTTATGGTTTTATGCTTGTTTTCTGAAGAAATCTTGGAGAGCAAGTATGAAAAAGGGAAGAAAAATATTTGATTTATGATAGCTTGCAAATTTGGTGAAAGTATAAAAGCTCAAAAGAGTACATGTCAGACTAAGAAAAAAAGTTTGTTTCTTGACTTCTATTTGTGGTGATTATTACTAGTACTGGTTATTTGTACCCATCATTGAACTTTATTGTTTGTTTTGTTTCCACAGTTGGTGAAACATGTAGTAGCATTGGAGAAAAGAAAGAGAGGAACAAGCTGAAAAAGGGAATGAAAGGGAGCATGCGTTGGCTTCTCCATTTTTTTTAATCATATTTTGGATAAATATAGTTTTGATTTTAGATTTTAACAAGGAAATTCAAATGATGGTAAATTTAACCAATATTAAATTAAATCAATATCACTTATCTTTGGAAGTTCTTTTATTTGTGTAAACAAAATTGAGTATGTCTAGAAGTCCTAACTTAACTAGTAAATGTCAAAACTGTAAGGATGGACGTCGTGACCTGGATTCGAACTCGGGATGTCACAGTTTTATTTTCGGTGGATTACAACTTCATCTAAGATAAAAAAAATTGAGTATTACAATACAATCGACGCTAAAAGTATAGAGGATTAATTTTTTTTATTTCTGACTGTGAATTCTCATTCTTGGTATTATTATTTCTCTTATTCCATTTCTTACGAGTACACCTACTTTTTTGTGTTACCATCTTAGATTTTGTTTGAGTGTTTGGAGAGGACGGGAAGAGAGCAGGTTGAAAAGGAAAACATTTTTACATTTTTTGACAAAAAAATATTTTTTAAAGAATGATAAATTAATGTTTATAATTAATATATTATATTTTTAATTTTAAAAATATTATAACTACATATATTAAATTTGAAGAATATCATGTAAACCATCCAAAACACTTATCGGATACAATTTTTGAGTTTCTTTAAATGAGGAGGATTTTGTATTATGAAAAAAAATAAACCACTCAAAGCTCTTCTTCCCAATTTGCTCTATTTCTTCCACTTCCTGGTTTCTTATTTCAAGAACTCTCCCTCTCTTCCCCTCTAAACTCCCAAACAAAATATTAATCTCTTACTATTATCATTCTCATCTCATTATAAATTACAATGTAAGTAACCCTATTAGAAAGGAAAAAAAATAGACAATATGTCATGTCAAATGTATGCAATATATGTTTATAAAATGAAAAAAATGGATGTACAAGCTTTGCAAAATTTTATTGACCTAAAATAAAGTTTTTGACATGTTAATAGATCAAAATTTGGATTTAGTGTTTTAAACGAGGCTAACATATTCAAACAAGAGAAATGATATTTGTACAATTATTTCTTAACAACTTTTGTAATAACATTCTCTTATATTCACATAATATTTATTTTAGTTTTTGTGTCAATACCGCATTTTCTTTACAAATTTATGGTTGTTTCAAAAGTTGTCATATTAATTAAAGGGGGATGCTAACTTACACCCACCTAAAAACACTAAGTTGCAAGTTAGCAACCTACACCCACCTAAAATTATTAAGGTGCAAATTAGCAAACTTACAACCACTTGATTATTTACACTCATTTTTAGAAGTATTATTAAGGTGTAAGTTAGCGACCTTCACTAATTTACATCTACTTTCATCATTCCAAATATTGTTTCCTTAAAAGTTTGTCTTTATTACAAGTTTTGTACCTTAAGCATGTCATTGTCTTTTTTGTTTCTTTTTTTAAGGATCTTTTTTAAGCTAGTTACAAAATTGCCCTTCTATTTAAAATTAATTAGAATATAAATAAAAGAGTGTTTTAGTAAATTATAAGTGGGTGCAACTTGCTAACTTGCACCTTAGTGTTTTTAGGTGGATGTAAGTTAGCAGCTCTCTAAATGAATGTTCAAATAACACAACTCTTTAAACAAAGATCAGTCCGACCCATTCCATTCTCACCCCTTTAACACTCGCACCATCCTTAGCTTTTCTTTTCTCTTTTTGTCTTTAAGTGTTCGATTCTCTTAAAAAAGAGTAACTAAAACGTTACTAAAATTTAACCAAGTTTGATCAAAATGTAACTAAAATAGGACAATAAATTGGTAAAGAAAAATTTAAATAGGTCTTTCGTCCCTGCAGATATAGGTCATTTGAATTTTCGTCCCTGAAGTTACTAATCCTTCCATTTTGCCATTGCAAATATTAATCATTTGAAAAATGGTCATAATTACAGCTAATTAGTAACTTCAGAGACGAAAATTCAAATGACCTATATTTAGAGGGACAAAATACCTATTTAAGCCAACCACCTCGCTCAATCATCACTTGCCACATGGGCACAATGTCGCTAACGACAGTCCACCTCAGCAAAAAAAACCTAATTAGAACCAAAATCAAATAATTAAATTTTGCAATGACATATTGGAACGATTAATAACTTTAAAGACGAAAATTTAAATAGTCTATATTTACGGGGACAAAAGACCTATTTTAAAAATTACACGTCCAAGGATAAATCTTGTAAACACTTAGGACCGGAAAGGAACATGACAGAAAACACTAGTAATTACTAAACTCTCGAGTCCCAAACACATGTCAAAGGTTTGAAGACAGCTTCACATGAATACAGCGACAGTATCAACACCAAGTTGGTGGTGTTGCATTCAGACCCACCATCATCTCCATCATCCACCTCCTCATTTCTTTCCCCGCCCAATACACCCACAGTTCAAAAGTAAGTAAATGTCTTAAAAACCATCCCAAAATAAATGATACATCAATTATTATCAATTACACTAAGTTTTGTTGTTGTTTATGCAGGGTTAGGATTGTACAGAAAAAGAGGTGTTGAATCTAGATGGGAAAACGGTGCTGTGTCTAGAAGCAATGAATTTAATGTGTCTCCTTGGGATGATAAACCATATGAAATTCTTCCAAATGGTAAAAGGTCTTATTTGGATGAACAAGATGTTGTTTCGTTTCTTGATCCTCCTAATACTTTCATTCCATTGGACCCTACTTCTTATAATCCTGCTGCTTATCTCTGGTAATTCTCACTCACCTTCATCTTACATGTGTTTATTCTTATGTGATACTTTAATGTTATGGACATGTTTGGATAAACAACTTGAGGGCTCGTTTGGATTGACTTATTTTTGAGCTTATGCAAATAAATAAGCTTTTATGTATTATCCATAAGCTTGTCAACGTAGTTTATGAAAGAACAACTTATAAAGATACAATTTTTATTAGTGAGAACTTATGAATTAACATAAAAGCTTATTTATTTGCATAAGCTATTTTTTATAAGCTTGAAAGTAAGTCAATCCAAACGGACCTAATTTGCAGCTTATAGCATATAAGCGCTTAAAAATAAGTTACTTCTATTATACAATATCAAATAAAGTCAATTTTTTTTTATATAAGCTATAAGCTGGTTTCATAAGCTATCTTGGAGAATTTATAGAAATAAGCTGAAAGCAGCTTATGAACACGTCATAAGTTGTTTTCGTAAGTTCGCCAAAACAACCTCACAAGTGCTTATATCATATCAGTAGATAGCCGTAAATAAGCTTATCCAAACATGTCCTATATAGGATTGGTATTTTTATTTGATTGTCATATTCGTTTTATAATACATGAGGTGGAAAGAGTCAAAAACAAAACTAGGAAGATAGATTGTCATATTTATTTGCATAAGCTATTTTTTATAAGCTTGAAAGTAAGTCAATCCAAACGGACCTAATTTGCAGCTTATAGCATATAAGCGCTTAAAAATAAGTTACTTCTATTATACAATATCAAATAAAGTCAATTTTTTTTTATATAAGCTATAAGCTGGTTTCATAAGCTATCTTGGAGAATTTATAGAAATAAGCTGAAAGCAGCTTATGAACACGTCATAAGTTGTTTTCGTAAGTTCGCCAAAACAACCTCACAAGTGCTTATATCATATCAGTAGATAGCCGTAAATAAGCTTATCCAAACATGTCCTATATAGGATTGGTATTTTTATTTGATTGTCATATTCGTTTTATAATACATGAGG
>Ga0228710_1009217_pt1 | contig 13810 bp, 12 predicted proteins | sample MedpolnodulmetaG_FD_177995 | JGI IMG/M metagenome (GOLD analysis project Ga0228710, IMG submission 177995) | Root nodule microbial communities from Medicago polymorpha collected in Santa Monica, California, United States - pink nodules | ecosystem: Host-associated > Plants > Roots > Nodule...
TTCAAATCAACTTTAATTCTACTTTGAGTCTATTTTCTTTTAAATTAAAAAACACAAACAAGCTTACTTGCCATTTGGCTTTTCATTTTAAAACCTTTTTTCAAAACTAATAAAAAACACAAAAACGAATCAAACGTCAATTTCTACCCCGAACTACGAGGTTTTGATCCCTCACAGGTACGTAGGCAAAGGACACTCGTCCTTTCAAATCAATATAGCACAATTAATTAAATAAAAATCAAGAGGTTCCCATAGAATACTATGGATATTTAGGGTGCTAACACCTTCTCTAAATATAACTAACCCCCGAACCCTAAATCTTTTAAAAGGGGTTTTTCGAACTTTTTTTTTCCCCTTTTCTCTTAAAATTAAATGTTCAGTCGTGAAATAAAATAGTGAGTCAAACGCTAATCAAATAGCCTTGATCTCCGAAAAATGGCGCGACATTTAGGGTTAAATATTTTTTTGGTCCCTATAAATATACTAACTTTTCGTTTTAGTCCCTCTAAAATTTTCCTTCAACTTTTAGTCCCTATAAAATTTTTAATAACTACTTTTGGTCCCTATTTTTAAATTAATTTGTGTATTTTTAATGAAATTGTGCAGAAATATGTAGTATATTGTAAAAAAAAATCCCAAAAAATAATTAGAATTTTTTAACAAAACATAAATTAAATATGAATTTTTAACCGTCAAAAATATAAAAATTCATATTAAATTCATGTTTTGTTAAAAAATTCTAAATTTTTTTTGGAGAGATTCATATAATATTATGAATTTTTGTAAAAAAATTATATTCAAAAATATGAATTCTACATATGATTTTACTTTAAAAGAAGGACCAAAAGTGAAGATGGAAAAAAAATTTGGTCAGGTAACATAGTGGCTAAAAGTCACCTTATAACGTGAATAAGTGAGGTGTCCGGAGTTCGAACCTGGCCCCTACATATAATAATGGATTATCCTACCAACTGAGTGACAAGATGAAAAATAAAGAATGCATGAAATATGCAAGGTCCGGGTCTGAAAACTTCCGCCACCTTACAAATAAAATATACAGGTTGAATATTCATGAATTTTTACCGGAAAGGATAACTTATAAATATCTAGATTCCTTAAAAAAAAAAAATGAATAATAAAGGAGAGACTCGGAGAGGGTTTGTAATTAAAAAAACTGTAACTTTGAATTGTGAATCGGAGAATAAACGCTAGCGGAGAAAGGAAAGAATCACATGAGTTTGGGTTTGATTTATAATCGTTGAATCGAATGCCAACAACTTAGTTAACGAAGAAGAAGGGGAAATGAAGAAAGACGATGATGATGATGATAAAGACCCCAGACTTGCCGGTGCTATTCTCTTCGGTCTAATTGCCGCCACAACCACTACTCTCCTCGTACGTAAGCTTATAGATTCATTTCTTTTTAGGTTTCGCTAATAATTCATTATCCTAATCTCAATTTTCTTTCAGTTCGGTCAGGTTCGCAAAACTCTTGAATGGTTCTCTATTCAGGTATTAACTTTCGTTACAATTAATCAGTTTTTGATGAACCGATTTCTGTTTTCTTAACTATTATGTGTTTGAACTCTTTTATTTTAATTTTAGGTAACGAGGACTCAGGCATGGAAAGGAAAGAGTGGTAGTTATAGAACAGCTTATCAGGAAGAGGCTTGGAGAAAACACAATAAACGAATGCAAGAAGAGTACGAGGAAGAGATGGAGAGAGTCGTCAGTTTTTTCCTCTTCTCATCAACTTTATATTTCATTATTGTTCAAATTTTAAATGCAAGATTTGCTTTGTTGTGTAGCAAAGATGAGGATATAGCGTTGGTTGTGTAGTAAGACTAGATGGGATTGGATTAGATATGATAACATTAGATAGATAGTCGGGGTAGCCCCTATTGTAGAAAAGATAGTATAGTGGTAACTTGCCTTATGTGGTTTGTGCATGTAGAGAGAAGACTTGTAGATTTTGTAGTCCTGAGAGAGTCAATCGGATGGAGGGTAGTCAAATCACTTGCGGCAAAGGAAAACTTAGAAAAACCACATGAGAAACAATTAAGAAAGATTTAGAGATTAATGAGTTGAATAGAGACATGCTATATGATAGAACATTATGGCATTCTTTCATCCTTGTAGCCAGCCGGTCCCACTTAGTAGGATAAGCTCGGTTGTTGTTTGTTAGTTGTAGTTGTAATGTTGTGGGAAGGTTAAGTCACAATGTTTTAGAAATAAGACAAATTTTATTGCTTTATCATAAGCCAGAAAGAAATGCAGTTTTTAGCTTCAGCTTAGGTGTGATCTAGAACAGAATCTTGGAGATAGGACTCCTTTAGGGAAGAGTACTCCTCTTGTCTGACCAGAAAAATAAACCTTAAGTGCTCTTTTAGGCCAGTGTATTTCGCTCTTATAAGTTTCAGATACTGATATGAATTGGTAATTTGTTACAAAGAAATTGAGAAAGATCTCTTGGATTACAACTTTGCAGAACATGCAACTTTCATGCTTTAAGGCACTAATTCTCTCACAAAGCACTCGCCGTCCTCCCCTCTTAAGCCTTGTTGTTTGTGAACACCGTGGCCCACTTTTCTAACTATTCCCAGCTAACTAATCAAAGACCCGGATTTGGAATCTCTCCATTGAAGATTCTCTCAATTTTTCTCAAGTGGAATCTCAACCATCAAATATGAGAAAGAAGATGAGAGTTAGATTTAAAGAAAAGTGGTTGGTGTGTTTAAATGGTGAAGACTGAAAATGGAGAAAAATTGAGAAAATTTTCAATGGAGAGAATCCAAATCCCAAAGACCCATGTCACCACCTCCTCCTTCGCACTAATTTTTGGTACAATTGCCTGTGTTGCGTCAACCATTTATACTGCTCTCCTTGTGTAATCTGCAAAAAAGGTTGGTCCAGGCAGGGTGTGCACCATTTCTATCATTATCTCAAAATGGTAATATTTTCCTAATAACATACAAAGTTATTAGAGATAAACTTTATAAAAACGATGAAAGATCTCTTAAACAAGAGAAAGAAAAAAAAACAAATGACACGATAATCTATAAATATGCCTTTCTATTCTGCATCACTAGGTGATTTTCCATTTGTTCTTTGTAGGAACGAATACGGCGTATGCAAAACGTGTTTAACAGAGAAAGAAATAAGTTCAAAAGAGGGTATGAAAGCTGGAGGGAACATGGTCCCAACGCATATCATCAACATTTCCAAAGAGAAGATTGGTATTGGAAGACTGATAATTCATACAGAGACAGGAGGACTAATTATCGAGAAACTCCAAGAGAGAGCGGAAACTATGCATTATCACATCACTACTCAGTTTTGGGTCTTGACAGGTACTCGCTGAGATCTAAGACAATTGTCCATCTAATCTCTGGAGGAAACATTGTGTTTTTTTCACATATTTAACCTGAGGAATTACAAGATAACTGTTTGCATTATAGATTATTATAGAAATAACAAATGAGAACTGTGTTGGTGAAGAAAATGCCTTGTACTCTATGGCTGGATATATGCTTATATGGTAAATCCAGAGCTGTCAATTTATCTAATTTTAGACACTATGTACTTTAGATGTATGTGATTCTGATACTTAGTAATAGTTTCAACTTGCAAGATCGGTATTTGTGAATGGAGTTTCAGTTTCCAAATTTTTTCTAAAAACTGTAACTTCGTAAATGCTTGAAGACTCTTACACAATTGTGTTCTATCTGCAAATAAAGTTAGCATGATTGTTTTGCTTTCATGATTGGCCATTAAATTTAACTTTCTGATGGACTTCAGGTTTAGGAAATCACCATATTCAGATGCAGAGATTAAGGTAACTTTATTTTCTCACAATGCCTTGCACATTACTAATTTACTATTGGTGTTTTGCTATATTTTGTCTATCAATTGCTATGTGCATCTGTGCATCACACATTTTTTATACAAGTGTTTCATCATATTTTACTTTTAGTGTCTTTGATATGACCATGTTTGAAGCCTCTATAATACTGCATCATATATTGTGCGTTTGAGCACTATTCTGGAACAACTAGTTTCATAATTATTCTTTTGAAGTAGTAAAATCATATGAAATGTTGTCATGGTCCAGCCTTGAATTGTGCTCAAGGAAAATCTATAATCCTGCCATAATTTATGTACATATTATAACTATTCCCATTGCTAGAGAGTGCAGTGTTTCATCTGGTTGATAAAGATCTGAACTTGTTTGAGCGTTCATGTCCTGGTCAATTCACTTACCTAAAAGATAAGGAAAAATAAGCTGAAGAAGTGCCAAAAAGGCAGATAAATATTCTCTAGTTATACCCTGACCCAGACCAAGGGGCCAGTCTAGCACCTAACTTACTGGCTCTTACTCAGGACCAGGACCTAAACTAACCGAAAAAGGCAGCAGAAGACTTCTCTTAAAGGGATTACAGCCTTTAGTGACTTCTATCCTGATTTGATGTCCAGTAGTGTGTTCTCCCTTTCGGATTATTATTATTATTATTATGTATTTTGATATTATTGATATTGTTGCTTATTGCTCTGTTTCTTACATGACCTTGTTACTTTGTTTTGGTTTTGTTTGTTAATTATCCTCTTACCTCTGCAGTCAGCATTTAGGACAAAGGCAAAGGAGTATCATCCTGATCAGAACCAGGATAATAAAGGTAGGTCTTGACTTATTATCAGTGCATAAGATCTTGTGATCTCAAACTTTGGCATTACTAATCACTTAATCATGTATGAGGAAATGCCAGACGTTGCTGAAGCTAAGTTCAAAGAAGTGATGACTTCATTTGAGGCCATAAAACAGGAAAGAAGTAACAAAAATCAGTAATTGTCAATCTTTGCCCATCAATCCCTAGACCCAAAAGGATGTAAGTTATTCCAAGTAATTAATAAAGTTCATTATTTATTCATTTAATCTTCATCTAGCTAAATCATGAATTTGCTGTGAATAAATTTTCTGCAATCATTGGTTTTTTTTTTTTGGAATTCCTTCTATGTGTAACATATGTATTTAATTAATTAGAATTCCAACCACATATGTAATGCATGTGTATTGTGGTCTAAGTAGATTCTAGGGGGTTGCGGTCAGTCACATAATAATTCACGTAACACAGTTAGAACGCAAATTATTTTCTCATACAATAGTATGTCATTATTATTGCTACATATAACATTGGATAAAATTTGCTTGTATTAGTACTTTCTTTGTCGATCACTTGATGAGTCACGCCTCTTACACTTTGTTTAACCAAATTGCTGTCCTACTTTTACAAGTTTGGCCTTTACCATGAGCGCAATGTTCGTTTATAAGGCATTTTCCTTTTGGATTTTTAACTGCCACCTCTTCTGTCGTTTGTTTCTAAAACCAAATACTAATTAGACAAATTATCGTGTATGATCTTAAAAGTGTTTTAATTTATGTAATTGGATTTGTTGGTGTTGTTTATTTTTATCAATTATAATTTGCCACGTGTATTAGATACACAGTTCGTGTGCTATATTATGATTGTAGAACCATAATAACAACACATACAGAATTTCACCTAAGTTTTGTCCATTGGATCCCCGAATGTATTTAAGTTGAATGAAGGCAGGAAAATAATGTCTTTGATGGTAATAAAGGAAAAGTTATACCAGTTTCATTTGGTTAAGTTTTTCTTTTGTGCCCCTTTTCTGGAAATGAAGCTGAATTACATCTGTATGCCTGATAGAGTTTGAATTTTAGTTTTATGCATATGATTATACTTTGATAGCAGTTTAATTTTGTTTCTATGCTTCAATGAACAGAATTTGACACTAACAGACATGTGTAACCTGTCTGAGCTGTACAAAGAAAATCTGGTAATAATATTACATTATAGTGAGCACGACTTCATTAAGTGGCCATGCCATGTTTGAACGCCACCGGCAAACATTTGAGGTTGAATATGGAAGCCATGGACAGAGATGGACACTGAAGTGCTGCTTTTCATAAGAGTTTATTTGAAGTTTATCAGCATTTGTATAACATACGTGTAGAACTAATAAATATAGCCTATGGTATGCTCTTAAGCAATTTTCAATTTATTTTTATAAATTTTCCACAATAGTTCATAGAAAATTTATACAGGAATTGATTTTCTCTTTGATTGTAAAAGCTAAATAAATTTAAGCTCTTGTATGATCAACATTTTATAGAATGAGTATTTAATAATTAAATTGTTTTTCCGAAGATTAGACCCAAATGTTTTCCATCCATATATCACGACAGCGAAAAAATGAAGAACCAAACTGTGGGGGCGAGGGTTTAATCCTGAAGTGACTGATCCTTCTGAAAACAAACCCCCAAAGACTCAAATAATCAAAGCAAGCTTAACACATTTCTTTCCTTGCTGGGTCAAGTGATGCACAAAAAACCTCGTAAAGTGCTGCTGCCAAAATATTTATGGTAGATGCAACTGGCAGCATATTCAAAGATTAAGATACCTTAGGCATTAAGCAGAGCTAAATAGCTTTGCGAATGCTTATGCATGCCGGAACATATGTGTTCATTGTGATGGATCTTTCGAGAATGACTAGCATGTTTTCTTTTGGTGTTAGAAAGTAGAAGAGATACTGAATGAGTCAGGACTTTGGGAGTTTGTTAGTGACGATATTGATACGGCATATGGTTTTATGCCTTTATTCTTTCAACTTATTGATACTTTAATACAACAAAATCTCCATACGTTCGATATGACTTTATTGTGTATCTAGAAGCGATGAAATGATGAGCTATGGAATGATGTTGAGATCCCATCCCGTGTCGCGGTAAAGCTGGTGCATTATTGCAATGCATAGTTGTAATTTCATGAAGAAGAAAAAAAAGAATCAAGTTTATTTTCTTACATAGAATTTTCATATATGAGTGACTACCATATAAATATTTTCTATGTATGCTTTCAGTTTGTTTGATTTGTGCTTGATCCGGATGATAAAAAATTCTAATTTTTTTTTAAGTGGAAGCATGTGCGCAGCCGTAGAGAACTGGGATGTTGAAGTGTAAATGTAATGTAGACGCGACAATCTTTCAGGAGCATAGAAGGTATGGTATCTGGATGTGTTTGAGGGATGACAAATCTGACTTTGTAGCAGCCAGAGGCTTGGTATATATGGTTACTACAACCTCAGGAAGCTGAAGCACAAAGGCTTATAGAGGCTATTAATTTGCTTGGCAACATGAATTGAATTTACCGGGAGTGTTTGACGACATTCAAAGTAAATTTAGTACTAGGTCGAATTTTTAAACTATTTTTAATTTTTGTAAATCTTCGTTTAGTTTCATACAAAACTAAGGGGATGTATTGGATTAGGGATTCTAAGGGATTTTAAAAGACTTTTTAATTATGAAAAAGTCTTGTAATATTCAATCAAGACTCTTTGTAATTTAAAAAAAGTCGTGTGGTATTCAATCAAGATTCTTTGTCATTTTAAAAAAGTCTCGAGGTATTCAATCAAGACTTTTCATCACTTAAAAAAAGTCTCATGGTATTCAAAACATTCAAATTTCAAAGGATTGTTTAATAAATTAGATTTTGATGGATTTTGTGGGATTTTCTAGTGAAATTTTAACAAGAAAAAGTCTTTCATGAAGACATAAGATTTCTTGGGATTGTTTTTCTTCAAAAGTTTACTATCTCTTTCTTATCCCTTCTTCCTTCTCTCTTCTCCTCTCTCTCTCTCTCTCGTCTCTCTCTCTCCTCTCTTTTCTCCCTCTTCTCTTCCCCCTCTCTCTATCTCTCATAAAAATAAAATAAAAAATAAGAGTATGTATTGAAAATATTATGATAGAGAGCGTGTTGTAATCATTTCTTTTCAATGAGTCCTTAAAATTCATAAAATCTTTTGAAATCTTATAAATCCATAAAATTCTTTAAAATCCTTTAAAATCTTATGATGTAAATCCATTGAAATCCAAATTGAAAATCCTTATAGTCTTTTAAAATCATGAAAGTCATTAAAATTCAACAAAATCTTTTAAAATCTTTGAGACTTTTTTAAGCAAAAATTGTCCTTTAAAATCCTAATCCAATACACCCCCTAAAGTTTTATTAAGAGATAAACAAATAACGTTGCAACTTTGTGGTACGTTTGTTGATAGGTACATAAGTATTTTTATTTTTTTCGCAAAAGATTCATAAGCATGTGTCAGGACTACACTTATGAATAAGATGAATTAGTTTGATTTTTGTCAAAAGCAAATATTTTTAAAGACCAACACATTTAGATTAGTCGTGTTGGCTTGCGACTTTGATTCTTATTTTTCTTGTCAATTTTAAAGTTAAAAGAAAGAAAGAAAGAGTCTGTATTATTAGCAGTGTAAAATAGTTTTACACTAACATCCTTGAACCCACAAAAGAAATGAAGAAAGACGATGAAGATAACGAGCCCAAACGAACTATTATCTTAGTGGTAGTTACCGCCGCCGTTTGTACTATCATGGTAAGCTTCTTCTTAGACATTTATTTAATTTCGATTTTAGGTTTCATTAATAATTTTACCATCCTAATTTCAATTTGCAGCACGGTTCAGTGGTAAAAACTCTTCGATGGTTCTCTGATGAGGTATTTGCTTCTAATGTATGTAGTTTCAAGTGCAACAAGAACAAGATCATTGCTGAAACTTGTCTTTTTTGAACTCTTTTAATGTAGTTGAGAAGGAAGAGTGGTAATAAGCCAATGCAAGACGCGCAAAAGGCCTTTAACAGAGACAATGCTCCCAATCAGCATTTCCAAACAGAAGATCTGTATCATAAGACTGATACTTCATACAGAAACACGAGGACTAATTGTCGAGAAACTCCAAGAGAGACCGGAAACTATGCATTATCACATCACTACTCAATTTTGGGTCTTGACCAGTATAGGAAAGCGCCGTATTCAGATTATGAGATTAAGGTAACTTTATTTTCTCATAATGCCTTGCACGCTTTTGCTACATTTTGTGTATCCATTCATATGTGCATCAAAGTCATCTTGATATGACCAGAATTGAAGCTTCTATGATACTAAGACAGAGATTGTGTGTTTGAGAACTATTCTTGACTGCTAGTTTTATAATTATTCTTTTTGAGAGCAGTAAAATCATATGAAACGATGCCATGGTCCAGCCTACGAATCGTACATATTATAATTATTCATCTTGCTTGAGTTGAGTTGAGTTGAGAGTGCTAGTGTTCCATCTGGTTGAGATTTGAGAAAGACCTGAACTTGTTTGAGCGTTTGTGCCCTTGTCACTTCACTAGCCTAAAAGATAAGGAAAATATGCTGAATAAGTCCCAAAAGGTCAGATAAATATTCTGGAGTTACACCCAGACCCAGACCAAGGGGCCAGGCTAGCACCTTATTTACTGCCTTACTGCCTCTTACTCAGGACCAAGACCTAAACTAACCAAAAAAGGCAGCAGAAGAAGGCTTCTCTAAAAGGGACTACAGCCTATCGCGACTTCTATCCTGATTTCATGTCCTGTTGTGTGTTCTCCCTTCAGATTATTATTATGTATTTTGATATTATTGATACTGTGGCTTATTGCTCTCTTTCCGACGAGACTTTGTTACTTTGTTTTGATTTTCTTTGTTAATTATCCTCTTATCTCTGCAGTTAGCATTTAGGACAAAGGTAAAAGAGTATCATCCTGATCAGAACAAGGATAATAAAGGTAGGTCCTGACTTATTAACATTGCATAAGATCTTGTGATCTCAAACTTTGGCTTTGTTAATCACATAATCATGTATGGGGAAATGACAGACGTTGCTGAAGCTAAGTTCAAAGAAGTGATGACTTCGTTCGAGGCTATAAAACAGGAAAGAAAGAACCAGAGTCAATAATTGCCTAACTATGCCCATTAATCCCAGAGCCCAAAAGGATGTTAGGTATTCCAAATAATTTATAAAGTTCATTATTTATTCTTTTAATTTTCATCCAGCTAAATTATGAATTTTCTGCAAATAAATTGTCTGCAATCATTACAGATTATATTTTTTTGTGTTTCGGAAATTTATCTATGTATTGTTAGATATGTATTTAATTAATTAGAATTCCAATCACAATGCCTCTGTATTATACTCAGTTGGAGCTCGTCATACTAGGCAAACTATATTTTCTCACACAATGTCATTATTGTTGCTGCATATAATGTTAGATACAATTTGCTTGTACTGGTACTTTCATTGTCGATTACTTGATAAGTCATGCCTCTCACACTTTGTTTAACCAAATCGTTTACGAGGCATTTTCCTTTTGGATTCTTACTGACAAATCTATATGTCATTTGTTTCTGAAACCAAATAATTAGACAAACTACCTTGTATGATCTTAAAAGTGTTTTAACTTATGCAATTAATTTCGTTCAAAGCTTAGGTGTTGCTTGTGTTTATCACTTATAATATGCGACATGCATTAGATACACAATTCATGTTCTATAGAACTGTGAAAACAACACACACAAAATCGCACCTAGGTTTTGTCCATTAGATACCTGAATGCATTTTAAGTTGAGCAAAGGCAGGAAAATGATATCTTTGATGGTAATAAAGGAAAAGTTATACCAGTTTCTTTTGGTTTTCTTTTGTTCCCCTTTTTTCTGGAAGTCTAATTTTAGTTCTATGCATATGATTATACTGATGATAGCAATTTAACTGTCTTTATATATGAACAGAATTTGACACTTAACAGACATGAGTAACTCGTCCGAGCTGTACAAAGAAAAGATGGCAATGATATTAAAGTGTAGTCATTGAGTGGCAATCCATTGATATGAACGCCACCGGCAAACATTTTGTCATGTATGAACGCCGCCGGCAAACATTCAAGGTTGAATATGGAAGCCATAAACAGAAACGGATACTTAGTGCTGTTTAGAAGACTTTATTTCAAGTTTATAGTATGAGATAAGCATTTGTGTAGCATAAGTGTTTGGAAGAACTAATAAATATAGCTCATAAGCAATTTTCAATTTATTTTTATAAATTTCCCAAAATAGTTCAGAGAAAATTTATTCAGAGCTTGATTTTCTCTTTGATTGTAATTTGGTAAAAGCATCATACATTTATGCTCTTGTATGATTGACATTTTATAAAAAGAGTATTTCCCAAATGTTTCCAAAGGTTGATCTCTCCCCACAAGTATCCTTACCCATTGTAGATGGTGTCCCCTTATATTCAATTCAAGTTAAATTAATTCTGAGATTCTCTAACACTTACTAAAATCTTATTTTGGTCATTCCCAATTAGATTTTTTTTTTTTTTTTTTGGTCAAGTTCCCAATTAGATTTTTATTTACACCTTTAAATTATTCGGTTATATCTAGAACTTCATTAATAGTTGATCATAATACCAAAATAACTTACCTCATTATTAACCTTAAAAATCCTATAATCTCATCTATCAAATTTACTCTTCGCATCTTTCATAGGCATGGCAACAAAACCCGTGCTCATGGGTACCCGCCCAAACCAACTCCGATTTGACTGAATTTGGGTTTTTCCCGATTTGAAAATACGGGTACGAAACGGGTAACGGGGATATATGTACCCACCCCGAACTCATATTATTTAGTTTGATAATTGTCATGATATAAGAACTTAGTTAAAAGAGCAACCCAATTTTTCGGTAAGGAAATGTTAAAATGAGCGCAAATTGTTGGATAATGCATTACAACAGTACCATTGAAGCTTAAAAAAACTTTTTTTTAAAAAAAATTGATTCACTGCGGGAACGGGGATGGGGCGGGAATACTCGAACCAATTGGGGGAAGGGGATGGGATTCAATTTTTCATCCCCGTTAGGTATGGGTAGGGTAATGGGTAAGTATATCGGAGTAGGGGATGGGGAAGGCAAAACCTATCCCCACCCCGCCCCATTGTCATGCCTAATCTCTCATAAACATTCAATGAAGATGAATAAATTTGATGAAAGGTTAAAGATTGAAGAACAAAATTTTCAAGGTGAGCAATTTACAAATTTTTTTAAAAATTGAAATAAAATAATAATAAGGGTTTTGTAGAAGTTTATCAATGCCTACTATTATTGTATGATATACTCATGTTTTAATACTAGTTTCGTCATACAATGTTAGTGCATGTTGTTAGTAGTTTATACTTTAAAGCGTCTGTTCAATACGCACCGTCCCCTTTACGTCTTGCAAGAATTTGTTTTACTCCTTAAAGTTTCAATCAAATGAGATGAAATAACAACCAGCTATAAAATGTAAAGACCAAAATTCAGACAAATACAAAAACAAAAGAACCCAGCAATGTACAATATTTACTACTCCATAAAGAATCAAACTTAAAAGCCATAATTTTTACGTTTCAATCGAATCTGTTAGATTTCTAACTGAAAACAATGCTAGCTCATCTTGGAAACACCTTGACTTTTTAAGACGTATTCACTAAATACAAATTTATGCATCTGGAGGAGCTCTATAATAAGCTGGAACAGTTGCAGGGAAGAACATTTGACGGATTCCTTCTGCCTTAATAATGGGCAAGATGATTCCGGATGCACTCTGCCAAAAGACCATTGGTTTTTACAATTAAAGTGGGTTTTCCAACAATTTATTCAAATAAAATAACAACGAATCCAAAAACTCCCTACTTACAGCGATTAATCGTATTCCAATCCATATGCGTTTAGGGGAAGGAAATGGTAACAACAAACGACCAACACCATATATCGCAACAGCGAAGAAATGAAGAACCAAACTCAGGGGGCGAGGGTTTAATCCTGAAAGCAAAGAGACTGGTCCTTCTGAAAATAAACCCCCAAGACTCAGATAATCAAAGCAAGCTTGACGCATTTCTTTCCTTGCTGGATCAGGTGATGCACAGAAAACCTTGTAAAGTGCTCCTGCCAACGTATTTATGGTGGATGCCACTGGCTGTATATTCAAATATTAAGATACATCCGGCATTAAGCAGAGTAAAAAAAATATCTTCAGGAATATGCTAATGCATTATCGTTTTAATTCAAAAGAAAAATAATTAAGGCGAAGAGGTGGTTGCCTCAGTTTAAGGAATTACCTTACGCAAGGTATAGAAGGATTCAAGGTATTTACAAAGGTTAGGTGCATCATTCAGGTCAGGTAAAGGCTTGAGAAGATTTCGCAGCACTACTATATCAGATAATGCTACAGTCATCCCACCCCCGGTTAGGGGATGGCGCATGTTGAATGCATCTCCCATCAGAAGGGCTCCCGGGGTGGGATAAGGATCGGCTGGCATGCTTCGGTTTGGCATTGTCCTTATGTGGCCTTTGTCCACTGCAGCTACGAAAGCAGCATGAAGCTCAGGGGGTACCTGCAATGTTTTTTTCCCTTATCATCAACTCATCAGCTAACTCTATTAGCTATGGATGTGAAATATAACCCTGTTCTCACTGAGTGTAAAGTAATTAAATGCTGAGCCTAAAAAACAATTTGTACTTGTAGAACCACGAGTAGACGGTACCTGTGGAGCTACCACTGTCTTCAAATATTTTGCCATTTCACCATTGGAAATAGATGGAACCTTCTGACCAGGAACATCAACCAGACAGCGAATTTCTGTACTACTTATCGGATAGAACAGAACCGGTGAAGGATCTCCCAGTATGACGTGACCATGATTTGCACATGGAAGTTCACAATTTTCTAAAACTAAGCCAACAAAACAAGAGGGAACCTCTACCTGCAAACAGAGAAAGAAAGAAAATAAAATAAAACAATGGTCCAGAATCCTACAGACTATTTGTTTTTACAAAAAAAAAAAAAAAAAAAAACAAACAAAAAAAGAAAAAA
>Ga0228710_1009219_pt1 | contig 13808 bp, 12 predicted proteins | sample MedpolnodulmetaG_FD_177995 | JGI IMG/M metagenome (GOLD analysis project Ga0228710, IMG submission 177995) | Root nodule microbial communities from Medicago polymorpha collected in Santa Monica, California, United States - pink nodules | ecosystem: Host-associated > Plants > Roots > Nodule...
CAAGAAATCATATATGATAAGTTTGAACCTGTTTTGTTTTCATCATTTTGTTGTTTGTTTCGTTTGGTGACGGTGATGATGATTTCGGTGACGGTGATGGCGATGAAGACAGCAACCGAACAGAAACTGTTCGTTTCCGGTGATGAAGATAGCGCCAGTGATGAAGACAAACACAGCGACGGTTTCCAACGAGGTTGTGAGCGTTTCCGGCGAGGTTGTGAGAAATGTGCTTTTGTTTTGGAGAGAAATGAAAATAGTTGGAGAGAAACAAATACAATTTTTGTTTTGGAGAGAAACCAAATGGGCTTTTGTTTAATTTGAGGGGTGTATGACAAAATGAATTGGGGTGTAATTATGCAATTACACCCCACTTAATGTAGTAACTTTTTATTACTATGATATATAATATATTTACTTTAAATTTATTTATTTAATTGCTTGATATTTGATATTTTGTCTCTCACTCAAACAAAACACACCCCACCACAAATTTATTTCCTTCTTTTACCATTACCAAATTTCTCTTTCTCTCTCTCCCAATTGAAAGAAGAAACACGTTCTTCTTCTTCTTCTTCCTTTTCACCACCAACTTTCAGTCACCATAACTCTTTCATACGACCTCCTTTGAAAACCCCAGCACCACCAACGAATTCCTCTCTTCTTCCTCTTCAAAAAGCACCCATTTGTTTTCTAGATTAGTGAAATTTCAAAATCTCAATTTTAACCTTTCCTCTCACTTTCTGGCCACCACGACCCTTATTTTAAGAAACGAAATTGACCATCTTGTTTTCCATGGGTTTCTCAACAAAACCCCTAAATTAGTTTCCCAATCGGATCACTTTTAACTATGACCACCGTGCCGGAGCTCACCTCAGCCGCGCCGGAAAAATGACCCACGACTATTTCATCTCTTTTCTTCTTTTGGGTGAGTTCTATCTTCCTTCTATTCTCAAAATTATATTTTGTAGTTATTTATTTTTATTTTTGGATTTTTCATGTAAGACACAAATTAAGCATGTTGTTTTTGTTATATTGATGATATTAAGCTTCTTAGTAGGGTCTTGGTGCATATATTGAACTTAGTTGCTGTTGGAATCTTATTTGGTCCTAATTTAGGCTTAAAAATCAATGTTATAGTGATAGAGTTGAAACTAGATTCATTTGAATTCGATTGGTAAGTTACTATGGAGAGATGTTGATGAGGTTATAGTTGGCATCAAATAAGTCAATTTGAATTTTAGATTAGTGCAATGGTTAGGCATGTTGTTTTGGTGTCAAAACGATAAGTATAAGGCTTATTTAGAGCTTTGGTTTATATAGGCTATGTTCGAAAGACATTTTTAGGACTTTATCCAAAAGTAACAAGAACTGAAGTGTATGAGTATAGTCTAATTAAACTAGTAAGGTATGGGATATATTTTATCATAAGTTAAACTCATTTCGGTTCATATGCTAAAGTTTAAATCAGCTCAGTGTGATTTGAGATGCTTCAAGGATAATTACATAGAGGCTAATGTATATAGTTAAGAGACGATTCTAGTATTTGATGCTCTTGATAAGTTAAATTTGTAATTGGAAAATGTACAAAAACATTCTAAGTTAAATTAGATTAGATCAGGTACTTTAAGCTTGGATACAAGTTATGGCTTGTAGTTAGGTGGTGCTTTCAATTAAGGTGATTGTGTGTTTTGCTGCTATTAGACTCCAAGAATGCATGGGATTGATGTACTTTTGGTGAGTTTGGAGTAGTAGAGTCTTTTGGTCCTTACTTAAGTTTTGTTTAGTAACATATTGGACTTTGGTCTCTTGATCCAATTTGTAGTTCTTTTAATTAGATGGAGCTGCATTTCTTTTGACTCAAGATTTTGATGAAAAAGCTTAATTCCTCTATTTTAAAACATGTCACTTTATAATTTATATTGACAAAATTAGAATTTTATATTATCAATAAATTTATCTTAATACTTGATTTCAATTAATATACTCGTCGAATTGATTCTAATTTGAGGGTGTTGTTTCATTGATTGGATTTTTATGCTCTTTTCTTGCTGGCCGTGAACTTCCTATGCTTGGAGGAACTTGTCCTTGCGGTTTGGATTTTGGGCAGAAGTGGTGTTACCTTGCGGTTACGGTTGAGCAAAATCAGTAAATTTAAGGTGGGGGAAGATATTGTATTTGTGTAGTTTTGGCACTGTTTGCTTGCTGCTTGTTTGTGTGGTTGTTTGTTTGTTTGTTTGTTTGTTTGTTTGTTAGCATATTTGCTTATATGAATTATTTTTTGTAGTATTAAACTATGTTGTGCATTATTTGTTAGTTTTGGTTGAATTATGTTTATGTGTTGTTTGAATACTAGGTGATGCAAATTGTTGCGGTAATGTCTAATCACAAGTACATTATCATTGTGGATGCTTGACATCATTCTAGTTCGTTTGTAATAGGCTCTAAGTATAGCCTGTGAGTTAAACCGAATTGTCTACACGTTTAAGGGTCTTGTTTATTATGTGCATTTGTTTTCGGACATTGATCCGGAAGAGTTGGATGAGTTAAAGGTCGGTACCAATTATCCTCTCCCTTTGAGTCGAGATATTTTGAAATAAGGTTTTTATTCCTTCCATTATTAAAAATTGTATTCTTTTAAAAAAAAATTGATACCATACTATTCATAAACTTTTGTTTCCTTGTTTGTCCGTTGGACAACAATTCCATCCAAATCATAGTCGTTGTCGTTTGAGATTTGGATCGCCTTTTTAGGAGATTAGCAAAGTGAGGACCATGGGGGGTTAGATATGAGTGGGGCATGTACCAATGGCTCGGTGATTAGCTACATTGATTGTCGGTAATCCCACTAGTCAACATATCTACTCCGACACTCCACTGAACTAATTCAAGATCAATGCAGAGCACTCTAATGAGAATTCCAAGGAGTACCAATATGGTTACTACCGTTCGAGGTTTCGTTAATTATGAGTTGCACGACTTGATTGCCATATCGACAAACTTTGACAACATTAGTCTCCATGGAGCACTATTAGGATTAGATGTCAGCATGCATCGAGTCAAACTATTTTCCTTAAAATATATATATATATATATATATATATATATATATTATTTTGTAAATGTAAATCATTATTATTATTATATGTATCATTGTTTGTGCGTGTGGCCCCTTTCTACTTTTATCGGTACAATATCTTACCTCTATATTTCTCTCTTTTGTTTTTCTTATTTGTTTATTTTAGTACCTGCCTACAAGGATAGCCCAGGTGATAGAGCTTGGACAGTGTAAGTTACGGATGGATACGAAGATTAGGTTGTTTAACCTACATGAGTTAATACTACTTTTGTATTAAATTGTTGATTTGTAGTTGCTTACTTGTATGTATTCTGGAAACACTTATTTCCCATTGGATTTTGAGACTGTATATGTATCGTTGTGTAATGCCTCTTTTGTTATTTATGTCTCTTATGAATTGGAGGTACAACTTTATTTTGAAAATGTTCTTGCTCAAAACGATTAACAAATTTCAAAAGAATGAAGTTTTATATTTCCCTGGCAATTATTTATAAGACCAAGGAGTTGTGGTAAAATCTCTATTTATCAGTTTTTAGACTATTATCAGGTATAAATTTTGGCGACATACAAAATGATGAGTTTACAGTTCAGTCATGCCAAATATTTCCAGGAAAAAAAAACTTGACACTTTATTTATCATTTTTTTATTTAATATATTTAAATTAAAAGAGGTGTTACAACTCCTTTCACAATGCATCGTCATGTATGGCGATATTGTACTAGATTTATCTATAGAAATAGTAAATCCGGCCCTTGCCGCTTGTCGACGAACCCAACCAAGTAATTCTTCAAGATCTCTCCATCTTTCAATTGTTGTAAAAAATGACCCGGTGTTTACTTCAATAACATGAACACTGGTAGGTACCGGTTTAGGCTTCCCTTCAAAGTTACCGGTAGGTACCTGTAATACCCACACTAAACGTATCTAGAAAGTTTAGCATGTGCATTATCTTTAGTACTGGATACATTAAAATTTACAACATAAATTCTTCGAATGAATATTTTATACAACAACATGCGTTCGTACAATCAGCAATACAATATAACTCATCCAAAACATAGAAAATACATCCTTAAAGTCTATAACATCCTGCAGCGGGTACGAACGAGCACTTGCCGATTATCCATCCGGCTACGAGCTTGCTAAAACCAACCTGCTGATCTGAAACAAATAAGGATTGGGATGAGACATAATGTCTCAGTGAGTTCTACCTAATCCTAAGCTATAGGTAACCTCGGGGAAATCCTAGGGTTACCACGTGTCTACAATACAACCTGACGGTTGATTATACGTGTGTGGGCTTGCTTACCTAGACGGTCGTGCATACTAGGTCCGTCTTAGGGTTCATCTTAACTTGTATTGTAGGTCTTGTCATATACATATACGTGTCATGGCGGTTAAGGGAACCTAACACCGCTATATCAAGATACATTAAGCGTATCAAGACCTAAACATAACTTATTCATGACACGATCCTAACCGGACGATTGGAGAGATCCTAAACAACAACATGCGTTCGTACAATCAGCAATACAATATAACTCATCCAAAACATAGAAAATACATCCTTAAAGTCTATAACATCCTGCAGCGGGTACGAACAAGCACTTGCTGATTATTCATCCGGCTACGAGCTTGCTAAAACCAACCTGCTGATCTGAAACAAATAAGGATTGGGATGAGACATAATGTCTCAGTGACTTCTACCTAATCCTAAGCTATAGGTAACCTTGGGGAAAACCTAGGGTTACCACGTGTCTACAATACAACCTGACGGTTGATTATACGTGTGTGGGCTTGCTTACCTAGACGGTCGTGCATACTAGGTCCGTCTTAGGGTTCATCTTAACTTGTATTGTAGGTCTTGTCATATACATATACGTGTCATGGCGGTTAAGGGAACCTAACACCGCTATATCAAGATACACTAAGCGTATCAAGACCTAAACATAACTTATTCATGACACGATCCTAACCGGACGATTGGAGAGATCCTAAGATCGTCTTCGGTATAACTTCATAGTCTTATCTTGATTCATAAGCTTATACATATCTTGTATCATATCATAAACGTAAGCATATCATATCATATTCATATCGTAATCATACATAGTCATGTTCATTCATTATGTTAGAGGTTAGCGTTGAACAAACATTATTATCTGAGTTCATTTTACGGAGTGTATCGGGTGGAGTAACCCCGAGTACAATCCCATACATTACCGATGAATTCCTAGCTAAGGTACATCAGACTCCCTCAGTGACGTGCGGGCCCCCCTTGCAAAGCTTATCCCGTTCCCCTGGCGAGAACCTCTCGTATCCCCCTTGGCGTGGATAACGGAAAGACACGACACCTACATCTTACTTATGGTCTTGGTCATACATTAGTCATATACAAACATGTGAGCGCATAACTCATACTTGCTTGAAGGATTACCACGGGTCCATAACCTACCCGATTATTAGTAATTGCATACATTGTTGCTCATATAAAACTTAAACTAACATGACTAGGTTACATGCTAACATGCTTGTTCTCGACTACTTAAGTCGAGGCTCTATGATTCCCCATTCTTAGGATGAACTTCTACCCGGACGTATTACATATCATATTACTCTTCCGTACCATTCGTTAACAAACAATGTTAATAATTTGCCAAGCCTTTCTTTTGTTTAAAACCTTGTTTAGAAATGTACTTTAGACACTTAGAATCGAGGGGTTCATAATTCAATAAAAGATTGCAAGAAACGGGCCTCGAACGACATTTCTAGACCACAGGAAAAATTCTCAAAAGTGTTGTGCTGAGGCTGCACGCTTAAGCGAACGCGTGAGCGAACAGAATTGTCCTCTCGATGTTTTGTACGCTTAAGCGAATAGTGCATGCTTAAGCGAGCATTCATCAGCCCAGAAGTGCAGAAATCGTATTTTTGGTATAAAAACCTCAATTCCAAGCATCCTAAGGTACCCATTACATCCAGAAACACATATAAACAGTATAGATTCATTGCATGACAACAATTAACAACATTTGATCATGAATGGTACAAAGGGGTTCTAAACCACATGTTTATATTTTCTAACAATGCATTATCTCACACAACACATATAACAGCCCAATGGATTCAAGCTATCTAAAGAACTCACATGATGTTTTGCAGCATTCACCAAGCTTTAATCCCAACTTTAACCTCTAACCATGAACCCTAGCTCTTGATTCATCATACATCCATAGCCTTAGCTCACCAATCCACTCTTGTTGCTCTCTTGCTTGCTAAGACACCATGATTCATGCTTGATTACAATTGCATGCATTGATAACTTGATTGCTTGAAGAGGGAAGGATGGGGGAGATTTCTAGAGAGAAGGAGGAGAGAGTTCTTGAACTTTCAAAGTTTAGAGAGAGAAAGTTCTAACACCAATGAATAAATTTGGCTCCAACACACTTATATACTCCCTCGATGCAAATACCAAAATGCCCTTCGTCTTAAACGTGTTTACACCGACACTGATGATTAACTCGTATTTATCTGACACTACATGATAGTACCTTCCGTCTTACTATAACCTTCCAGGACATTCTCCCTCTGATACATCGACTGTTAAATTCTTGAACTTAACGAGCGGGGTATTACAGTACCGGTTTTGCTTGGTTGTGAAGTATGTTAGCTTGAAAAGGAATTTTCACTTTAAACTCCACTTGTTTGGTTGGTTTGACATTGTCGGATGCTACGTCGGAACCTACGCCTATACCGGAAGCTTTGCTTTTGGCCGGTTTAGGTTCAACACCATCCTCCCCCACATTTTCAACCATCTCACTCAATATCTATTCAATAAAAAAATAACCTGTTCGAAAACTGGGCATCATAGTAACCGGCAAAATAACCTGTTCGAAAAATAACCGGCAAGCAAAGAAAGGAATAAAAGTGGCGCAAAAATTCAAAAACTGGGCATCATAGTAGCGTGACTTAAGTCACGCCAGTGTTAACCTTCTGCGTGAGTTAACTCACGCAGCCCCTACAACTGGCGTGAGTTAACTCACGTTGACCCTAAACCTACTGGAAAAAAAACATAACTACCAGAAAAAACCAGCAAAAATGAAAGAGTTTTGACGGTACATTACCTGTTCTTTGATGCTTGATGAGCGTAGAAACTTGTTTCCTGACGATTTGCAATGATTTGGAATGAAGATTTTGACCCAAAAATTCCCACTTTTTGGGTTTTTGGAGGTGGAGGGAAAGAAAAAATGGAGCTGTGTGGTTGCCTGTTGGGTTTTGAACGAAAATAGTACCAAGCATGACTTAACTCACGTAGCGTGAGTTAAGTCACGCAGTGCATGTCAACTAACGTAAGGGCATTTTCGACATTTACTTTGGAAATGAGCGAAACGGTTTGGGTAAAGAGCAGAATTCATAACGAATAGAACACATGAGAAGAGAAGAGGGTGGAAAGGAAATAACCTAAAGTCTTGGGTTATGAGAGTGATGGCTAAAAAAAAAAAACAAGCTTTATGGCTTTGTAGAATAAGAAGAACACGATTGGTTTGAGCTTATGAAAAATAGGTTATGTAAATAAATAACCTTTTATTTTAATTTATAAGCTCTCACTGAAATTGTATCTTCATAAACAGTTTTTTCATAAACTACCTTCAAAACTTATAAATAATACATAAAAACTTATTTATTTGCATAAACTGTATTATATAAACTCTAAAATAAATTAATCCAAACGGGCCCTAAGTCTCCAATTTGATCAACAAAAGTATAAAGAGCTTAAATGAACGTCTACTGCGGTTAAAGAGTCTAATTACATTGGAAAGAAAAAAGCAAAGAGATATTCTAAAATCTAAGAACTATAATTTGTTGTCAAGATACCCTTGGAAAATGGGGTAAATTCTATAATACTCTCAATAGTTTTTATAAATGAGTAATTTTGTATTTATGACCTTTATACTTGTTGTAACATTGATTTTGGAATGAGAAAAATGTGTGATTGATAGCAACAAATGACAGGGAAAATTACACAAAAAGAAACCCAAAGCAGATTAGCTCTAATGAGGTAAATTAGGAGGGGTTTTCTCTATAACTCAAGGGCCAGAAAGGCTCTTCAAATCCTCCTCTTTTGCATACCAATTTGGTATTATTTTTGTTATATAGGGATAAAGATCCTTGTAGGAGCCTTTAATAGTTCCTTCTGCAACTCCCGTGACAATTGATATAGCTGCATTAAGACAACAAGTCAGATACATGTATGAATGAAATAACAAAATTGACCTATCCGCATAGGTCAATTTCAAATTACCCACTATGGAGTGTAACTTACTTTTGAGAGGTTTTTTATCACCAGAAAGCTGAGCTATGATGTATATAACTGCAGCAGCAATTGTTATAGGACTCCTCCTGACAGATTAAACAAGTTATTAGTATTGATCATCAGAAGCTAATAACAGCATTTCTCCGACGATTATGAAACCTATAACAAATTGGAGAAGAAGTTTCATACATGGAGAGAACAATGCAATTATTTTATCAGGCAAATTCAAACTAAGTTCAAGTTGACATGAAATGCATATTATAACTTCTCAAATAACTGATAAATCCTCCTGGGAATGTTCCATTCATACACACATGCTATTTTGGACTATAAACATATTCACATAGGTATCAAAGTATAACGGATATATAAATCCAAAATTTTGAACGAATGTATATCCACGTATCACTCTATCACTGCTAATCATTAGTGTTGATTTTCCCTCTTAGAAACTATATTTATTTAAGTTTCTGGCTGTAACTATATTTATGACAAACCATCCTTCAATGAATTTCAACCATAACATACCTTATATCAAATTCTTCTGATTTCTTCACTGCTTCCATAGCGGCTTTCATAGCTTGATTGTTCAAATCAAGGTTGGAACAGAATCGCCTCTAAAGTTTGAGATGAATATGTGGTTAGTAACATCAAAGAAATCTACTTAAATTTTAGATGAGATATCCACACTAATACACTACTTAAAAAGCAATACATGCTACAAATCAACAAAGGAAACTCACCATAAAGTCTCCAGCATGTATTGTGCCCATCTCCATTGACTGGCCATTATCCAAACCAAGTTGTTTCACTATGTACTCTTTTGCTCGGCCAATTTCCTTCTTTGTGGCACCATTGGCAACAGAACAAATTTCTATTTGAAATCCATAGGTTCAGGAAGGTCATTTACATAGAGAGAGAGATAAACTGAGAAGCATCCAAATGTTAAAAGAATTATAGGATGTACCCTTTACAGTTCGTGGTTTCTCTTCTTGTCGGCAAGCAATGTAGATACAAGCAGCCAACAAAGCATCTTGATTTCTTCCTCTACTAGACTTTTGGTCTTCAACCCTCTTATATATCTCATTTGCTCGATCCTTCAAATCAACCACAAAAGAACCATAAGAATACAAACAATGCTCATTTTAAAAAAAAACATTAGTAAGGTTTGTCGTGGGCATTTGCACAAGTCACTTGTGCTTTTACGCATTTTTGAAGTACATCTGTTTATAAACTTAATACTTACTTAGAAACACATAACTATAACACCCATGTATGTCTTAAGGTTTTCAAGCAAGAAAGTGAACAACGAAATGCTTTTCTATTTTACAATGAGATTATACACAGAAATTATTATGTAACAAATGATTTTGTACAAAAATAACCATATCACTCATTACTTAAGGCATTAGTTCTAAATGGTGGAAAAACACGGGGAATGTTGTGAAAAGAAAAAAAAAACTCAAATAAGTGGAAAAAAGAGGCACCAATCTTGTATTGAAACCTGTCATATAAGACATTCAATTTACAAAAGTAACATAAGACAAAGTACCCTAAACTAAAGACCAAGTAGTCAATTTTTAGCAATCTAAGTAGTTTATTCATCCCTTTATGTATCAAAGTTAGCGTGTCGCAAGATTGAGCTTTCAGGATTTTTGTACAGTTTTGAATAAGTTTCTAAAAGTATGCCTCATTCAAACAAAAAAGGCGCATCAAAACGCCAGCAGGATCAGCTAAGCTTCAATGAAGTGGCAGGGCCTCAACCTGTAAGAGGGCTGAACCCCATCTAATACCTAACCTAAGAACATTGACTACACGTATATTAATGTCTCTGGTGGATTTCAAAGGCAAATCATACAAGTCACATCAGGAGTAGCAATACAGTGTTCCTATCGAACAACAATGTAGCCAATAACAAGTAATTCAGCAAAGAAAACTACGCAAAAAGATGGATAACACAAGTTCAACATTTCAAAAGTCTTTGCATTTATGTTTTGGGCTTTCAAGCTTAAGCCAGGCAGCTATCATATATATGCAGACAGACATAACTTGTTCTGTAATCAAGCCATGACACAAATGAGAATGTGAATCAATGTTTTTATAAACAATGCAGTTAGTTATGATTTGACTGAGTGGGACTTCAGTGACTTTGTGTTGGGTAACTTTGGTGACTTTAGTGTATTTTAGAGGAAAGAGAGTGATGATGGAATGATTAAAATAAATTATTTTGATGAAAGAGAATTATTGGTTAGGAGAGAGATAGAGACAAAGGCACCGAAAGACACCGAAGCCAAAGGCACCCAAGTGCTACCCATTTGACTGTAATAGCCTTCAGACATATTCCATGGATTTCTCCAATCTCCAGACAAACTTGGCATGTTATTTATTCCAGTCATAAACAATTGAGATTAATTAAAATAAGCACATAAGGTGAATAAAAAACATATTCCATTTCATGAAACTTGTCTTGTAATAATAGAGATTACGCGATACCTTGATGACAGTAGCAAGGTCCAACCTGAAAATTTATCAAAGGCATCAGCTAATTTCCCAATCATCTCATTCCACAAAATAGGTTAAGCAAATTCTTATAAGAAATTTTTTAATGCAAGTCAAAATCTTCATAGTTTCGCTACAATGACATGATATCCTTACAAAACATAAGAAAAATTAAGGGTTGCAATAGGGAAAAAAAATAAAAATAGAACACCACAAAGATTGGTCATCTTGATCATTCTAGTAATATAGCAAGTGCTACTATGCATCATCATCCCACAATTCACATACATTCAAATTTTCTTGTAAGTTTAATTCATGCAATTGCATGCTCTTGTAAGTTTTTGTTTGTTAAAGTTAGGTCCAGATAAATAAAAAATAAAAAACTGTCAAATTTTTTAGTCTCTGATATGATATTATACGTAGAAAAAGCACATTTATAAACAAAAAGAAAATAGTAAAGAAACCCAACGGACCTTTCGGCCATAGTGGTGATATTTTTGAAAGCAAGAAGGAGTGTACGATCATGGTTAGAGGCACGATTCTGCAAGCGATTAAGAGTCGGAGAAAGAAACTCGCCGGAAGAGCCGTTAGGTTTAGCTATGTAGGTGGAGAGACCACCGTCAGTTAAGAGAGGGTTAGAAGCACTGCCAACACGGTTGGGATCGTTGTCGTTGGACTCGTTGGCGAAAGTGCGCCATTCAGAGGTTTCATCAATGGAACGTGATTCAAGAACGAGTCCGCATTCGGAACAAACTGTGTCGCCTGCTGAGTGATCGAATACCACTTCTGTTTCGCGTTTGCAGTCGCTACAGAAATACTCTGACATTCTTCTTGTTGTTAGTCGCGGCGTTTGTGTGTGAGACAGACGGCGATGCGATTGTTGTTAGTCGCGTTTTGAAAACCACTTCTAAACGCGTGCATTTGTGTGAGAAAGAGGGCGAAGGGTTATATTTATAGAGAGATTGCTGAAATAATGATACCAAGGGTTTTGCGTTTGACTTCTTATTGGCAGATTTACTTGGGCCTGAAAATGTATATTCTCTTGGCTGCTTTTTAGGGCCCACTCGTTTTAATTTCTTGAAAATTGATGTTGACACATTTAAAAAGATTGAAAAACACCAGTAAAACACCTTGGCGCCAGTTAACTACCGAGGAAAAGAACTGGCAACAGTTAACTGTCGAGGAAAACTTCGGTAGTTAACTCCTGCCGGATCCATCGACAGTTAACTGCCGATGCGTCCTGAACAATGCAGAAACAAAAACTCAGTTTTACATTTCAGTTTTCATTTCAAACAAATTGTCCAAAACTTCTCAAATTCCTTCAATTCGATTTTGGAGTAAAATCAAGTGAATCATCTTCATTCACTACAACATTTTTTACCTTAGGCAACGAAACTTTAGGCCACGGACTAAAAATCGTGACCTTGTGTGTGTATAGGCGACGGATTTTCATGCGCTGACAAGTTTCTATATTTTGTTCAATACCTTATAGAAAACCGTCGCGGAATCATTTTAATCCACGACTCTTTAGGCGTGGAAATAGCATAGCCGTCGCCAATTCCTTATAGGCAACGACTTTTATTCGTTGATATTTAAACCTTAATAAAAATCCGTTGTTTTTTCTTATTTAATAAGATGCGAGTAGTAAACCCTAACCTATACTTCATTTGGTCACGGATTTTAAATATATTAAGCCACTCCAAAAAAACGGTGGCTATTAATTTTTGCAATCCGTGGGCTAAAGTATTTCATAGCCTGCGAAATCTCCCTCCCTTTTTTTGATTTTGTCTAAATTTTTTTTTTGAGACCCTCTCTCTATTTTTATATTATATTTAATATTAATAGTAATATTATAATAATAATAAACATAAAAAGGAACTTGCTTTTGCTAGCTTCAGAAGAAACACTTCACGGACTCTTCACTCCCTCGAACTCTCGTCTCCCTCAAACGCTAGCTTCGGACCGAATCTTCTCTCACGAATCAACCGAATCTTCACTCACGAATCTTCACCTTGAACACAGGTCTCTCTCTCTCTCTCTCTCTCTCTCTCTCTCTCTCTCTCTTTAAAATTCCAATTTTAGGGTTTTTTCATTTGACTCAAATTGTACTAAACTGATTAAGTGATTAACCAATTTAGATTCTGGGTAATGTATTCTATGTTGTAAAATTATTGTTAGGGTTTCTTATTTATTTAAAATTAAGGATTTCAATTTTGTAATTTGTGAAATAAGATTACAAAATGAAAAATTTTATATTGGGTGAAGGAGAAGAAGAGTGCGTGGAATGAATTTGGTCTATGTATATTATTGTGTCATTTGTAATATATGTTTCTGGATCGAACACGGACACAACCTAAAGCTTGTGTAACTTTTGCTGTGTTTGGAAGTTGAGAAAGTAGTACCATAACTAGTGGTCATAGTTTATTGCTTTAGCCATAATTTATTGTTTCTATGGTGGAAATTTACGGGTCAACATCTTCTCCTTTTTAAAAAAAATAGAGAGCTCCATGGAGATAAGCATAAATGAGATTGGTGAAATTCATTTTCAAAACAGAATGTAATAACTTCAATAAGAGAAAATACATTTCACATAGTTATTCAATAAGAGAAAATCAACAAGAAATTAATAACTTCAAAACAGAATGTAATAACTAAAGTGGTTTTAATGTTTGTGTGAAGTGTGACTTGTCTTTGCAGTTGCATTTAAGCCTACATGGGTAGTTTTAATGTTTGTATATCTTTCATATTTATACCTTTCACACAAACAATGAAACACTCAGATATTAGTATATTTGTATTTCTCTTGTGCTTTTCTAACTTTTTAATTTGATTAGTACAATTGACAATTGATGGTTGAAATTTTTTACAATTGAAGGGTAAAAATTAACTTATATATGATGTAAGACTCATCTCACTTGACC
>Ga0228710_1009221_pt1 | contig 13807 bp, 5 predicted proteins | sample MedpolnodulmetaG_FD_177995 | JGI IMG/M metagenome (GOLD analysis project Ga0228710, IMG submission 177995) | Root nodule microbial communities from Medicago polymorpha collected in Santa Monica, California, United States - pink nodules | ecosystem: Host-associated > Plants > Roots > Nodule...
GGAACATTAATTAATGACCTTTTCCCATGTTTGATCGGATTTACATCATCAACATAAATTATCTTTGTCTATGTGTACTTTGACAGAAAGTTGCCAATTTGTTGGAACTTTGTCAAATTAAGGGATCAAAAATAGTGATTGAAAATTTTTTAAGGACTAAAAGTTACAGAAATTTTTCAGAGAGACTAAAACGAAAAATTTATTTATTTATAGGGACCAAAAACATATTTAACTCTAAAAGTTATAGGATAAATTATATATTTAGTCATTTAATTTGTTTATGATTTTCATTTTGTTTCTCTAATTAATCGTCGCTACGTTTTTGATGTTGTTTTCGTTAGTTAAATTGTTTTTTTCTATTAATTTTAACGTTTAAGATGAACCAACATCATAGATGATGATCAACGAAAGATCTTAATTCTTATTAATTATATACAAGTGTTTGATTTTTTATTGAAAATACAATCATTAAATTGTGTATGTTTAGTGGACGTAAGAGTACACTACCAACACCTAATCTTTTTTTACATTTATTCATCTTCTTTCTTCCTCAATGTATTCATCTTCATGCATTCATAAAATAACAATAATAGTCCTTACATTTTACGCCATTTTGAAAAATAATCCCTACATTTCATTAATTATTTTTAAAATCCTCACATTTTATCTTATCTCCGTTATCAAAATTAGTTTCTGTTGTTAATTCTCTAACGGAATGTTGATGTGGCAGTTAGTGGATCCCAATTATTTTAACGTTAAATTTTTTTTTTGTCCCTACATTTTGCGTGACTTTGAAAAATAATCCTTATTATTATAGGAATTTTAAAAATATTTATTGAAATGCAAGGGCTATTTTTCAAAGTCACGCAAAATGTAGAGACCAAAAACATATTTAACCTTAAAATAATTAAGACCCACTAACTGCCACATCAACATTCCGTTAGAGAATTAACATCATGGACTAATTTTGATAACGAAGATAAAATGTGAGGATTTTAAAAACATTTAATGAAATGTATGGACTATTCTTTAAAGGGGTGCAAAATGTAAGGACTACAAACATATTTAACCCTAATAATAATAATTACCCAAAAACAACAACACCACCACCCTCCTTGTTTCCCTTGAAAAACCTATTCCATATATTCCAAACACAAGAATAATATTCACTATCCCATTGGATGGTAAAATGGAAGCCACAGTGTCAATTGTTTATTCCACCATTGATAAAGATTAAAGATGCTCTTCATGTTATATTGGCTGTTTGCATTGGTGAATCTCCCAGTAGCCAATTGTAATTCAAATCCTAATTCCTAATTATAAAATGAACAATGTTGCATCCTGGATACTGGTTATGTTTGTTTTATTTCTTGTGACTGCCTTAGTTAATGGATTTACATTGAGTTTATGATATTGCATTCGCTTTCAAAAAATTTATTGAATGAGATTTATTCAATTGAATCTTAAAGCTAGCTTCTGTATTTGACAGTTGAAGAAATGAATTAAGGAGCATATTTTGTTTAGAATTTCATAGGAAGCGACCAAAATTTTTACACTCACAAATGTGAGTGAGTCTATCAAGGGTATACTCTAGTAGCTAGGTACTTCATTCTGCATAGAGTTTATATCTTATCAAGAGTTTTTATTTCTCTTATCGCTTCACAAATCATGCTTCTTTTTATTTATTATAGCATTTTCATCTCATGTCACTTTGCAATTTGTTAATACCATTAAACCCAATTCTTGAAATCTTCATTCTTTTAAGTCGGTTTCCATCATGAGTGATTCACTTCTTTAAAAGTAGTAGTCTCATATAATTTGATGTTTTCAAGACTCTCTCTAACTAATCGTTTTGTCAAATGATGAGCAATTTTTTATTAGTGTGTGCATTTCTTTTAGATAAATTCATCAATGCGTGCACGATCCACTATAATAGCTCCATTAGAGAGTAATTATCTAACAATGTTGTAATTACGACATATTTATTGTCTCTTATTGTAGTGATAATGGTTCTCAATGTTTGGTACTATCGCAATGGATCAACATAACTCGTATCATTTTTTCCCATAAAGGAATCTTTGGTAGCAAGTAGGGCTGAAAAATGAGTTGAGTCGAACCGAACTCATCTGAGCTTAACTTGAGTTCGATACGAACTTTTTTTTTAACTTAAGTTCGGCTCATTTAAAGTTCATGAACAACTCGATTCAGCTCGTTGGGTTCAACTCATTTAACAAGAGTTTTTTTTTGTCCAAATATATAGCCTGACCTTTTAATTAATTTAAAAAACAAAAACAAAAATTGAACTAAATAAAATAAAACTAAAACATGTAAATCTTTATAATTATATGAAAACTATAACAACGGTTGTGTGTCACGGTCCATGCAGTATCGTACTCCATATAAAGTGCAGCGCACTTCTCTTTTTATATCTACTTCTCCTGTTAAATGTTTTCAAACTCCCCGATGTGGGACTAGTTTTAGTATACATATGTATTTAGTTAAAAGCATGTACAAATATATTATTAACTTCTTATTTTTTTTCTCTCTTTTATTATAATTATTGTTAATTAAATTAGTAATAATTCCTCTAAAAACAAGTATATAAATATTAGACTAACACACACATATATAATCGAGCCAACTCATGAACCAATCGAATCAAACTATATACAACTCAAGTTTAGCTCATTTATTTAACGAACTTAATTTTCAGCTCATTTGGTTTATGAACCAAGTTCAACGAGATAATTGTCGAATCGAGTTTCGAACTATTGTCGAGTTGGTTCGGATCATTGTCAACCTTAGTAGCAAGCATCTCAACCAATTTGCTTCTTCACTAGTAGTCGATAGTGTTATCATTTTAGACTGCATAGTGAAGTTAGCCAATATTGTGTGTTTCTTAGATTTTCAAGAAACATGCCCTCCAACAATGTTAAATATGTAGCAACTAGTCACTTAGGAATCATTTGATAGAGTTTTCCTATCAGCGTGATAGCATCATTATATCCTTCAAAGACAATGGAAAACCTTTGATAATGCAATTCATGGTCCATGGTTCTTTTTAGGTATCTCATGACTCAATCAATAGCAAGTCAATGATCAATACTGAATACACTAACGAACCTACACAACACTCATACAATATAGGTAATGTTGAATATAGTACGGTTAGTGGCATGCCGGAGGCCGCTAATGATGCCTGCATATTTAGTATGTCTTACACTACACTTTCACCAAGTTTTACACTTCAATCTTTTAATTCATGTTCACATGGATTTCGACTTCAACATTCAGTTTTAAGGAATTTGGACTAGGTTTGTTTCTAATTGCAAAAGATTGATGATGAGTTTAGATCCGAAAATGGGTTAAGATTGATAATCATGATGATGATTGTGATGAAAGACTGATGACGATGAAGAAGGACATTGGAATGATCAGAATCAGATGAGGAAACAATGGCAACAATGCGCGGAGGATGAAGGGATTTGAAGGAAGGGGGAAAGTGATGAGAGGGTAGAGACATTATGTTATGGGTTTTAATTAGAGAAATCTAGATTTTTATGTTTGTTAATGGTGTTGAATGAATTTTGATTCTATTGATTTTTTAAATTGTATTTAGTTGATTGAATTTGATGAAGAGTTTGACGATGAAGGTAAAGAAGTTGATGATGACGATAAAAAATTTGATTTTTATTTTGTCTTATGTGTTTTTCCCTTTTTTTTAAATTAGATTTTAATATATCATGATTTTTTTTTAAATTGTTAAATAATAAAAAAAAAGCAACTAAAAAAAAAATACATACAAGATAAACATATATTAATTTTTTTTTAGGGAAAAAATACGAGTGAATAGACAACCCATTTTCCTCCCCCGTCCGAAATTGTAACTTTCGTCAAAAACCTACTTGATTTTTAAGAAATTTCAAAAACCCTTTTGAAATTGTCAAACGTTGGTCAATTTGCCCCCTCTCCCTCCATCAATTTCAACAGTTAGTCAATATGATGTGGTGTTTGACTGTCTACGTGACAATGTCTGACGTGTCATGCCACGTTACAGGGCTAATTTTTTCCCCATGACAAACACAATATTCTTCTCCCCCCTCTAACATGCATCAATAGTGAATCATTAATTGAGAAATTTTTTACCCCTATAACGTGACAAGACACGTCATACACGTGACAATGCACATAAACAGTCAAACGCTACATAATGCTACATAATGTTGACAGACAGTTGAAATTGACAAAGAGGATAAATTGACAAAGGATAAATTGACAAACGTTTGATAATTTTAGGGGACATTTAAAGTTTCTTAAAAATGAGTTTTGACGAATGTTAAGGATTTATTTTTACCTATTCACTCGAAAAATACATATTAGTAGTAGTAGGCTAGGTGATGTGTAGGTGCTAGTAGTTTAGTTGATGACGGTTGTAAAGGCCACTGAACCTCTTCATCCGGGAATTATATAGGACTTTCCGGGAATTATATAGGACTTGCCGCTTATTGCCCTTTTTTCCCACCCGTGTCTTCTGCCGCGTTGACACACATACACTCACTCACTCATGCTTATCACTTTACTATAACTTTCGTTCTCCAAAATCCCCAAACCATTTACACCAAACAAAAAAAATAATCTCGAAACCCGTTCTCTTCAACGAACATGGCTTCCATCACTTCCGTCGAACTCAACTATCTCGTTTTTCGCTACCTTCAAGAATCAGGTATTTCATCTTCAATTTCAATATTATGCAATTTTTACATTTTCTTCGTTCGGTCTTTCCTTAATCTTAATCTTTTTCGGTCAACCAAATGTCAAGGGTTTAGACTTTATACGAATTTTGAATATTCAATGTTTTCAATTCACTCGAGCTAACGGTTATAATGTTGTTGCTACCGAATTAGGGTTTAGTCACTGTTGCTGAAAAATTGATACGATTTGATGTTGACACTTGAATTGAATTATAGTTTTCAAGGGAATTTGTTGATGAATTTCTACTTTCTAGCTATGAGTTTTACTTTTTATTATATAATTATAATTGATCAATAAACAAACTGAGACTGTTCGTTAATTGATTTCATTGGTGAATTTGTTAGTTCTACTTTGTTTGCTGCCGAGTTTAGATTGACCTTATATGTTGTAGTTGCGAAACTTTTGCACGTTTTGGAGAAGAGCGAGAGAAGTATTGTCGAGTTAAACTAAACAACATATAGTGTTTTTTGTGGTGATCTTGCTGTTCTTGTTATAGTATTACACCTCCTAGGACCCTGCATATGCGGGAGCATTAGTGCATTGGGCTGCCCTTTATAAGAAGGCCATAACATGAACGTGCAAAGCAACTGAATTGGTTTACATGCTACTGGTTTTATGACTGCAGGTTTCACACACTCTGCTTTTGTGTTTGGGAATGAGGGTGGCATTAACAAATGCCCCATTGATGGAAATTTGGTACCACCAGGGGCTCTTGTTACATTTGTTCAGAAGGGACTGCAGTTCTTGGAGATGGAAGCTAACCTGAATAATGTCAGTATTCTTTACTTTTTTTATTCTTGTATTCACTATCAGCACAATGTTCATCTGTTTGAGTCGTCTTTTTAAGCTTTTCATACCTTGGTTTCATGTTGATAAAAGTTGGCCTATCAGTGTGATGCAGACTTCGATGAAGATTTTTCGTTCTTGCAACCTTTGGATCTTATCACAAAAGACGTGCATGAACTTAAGAAAATGATTAATGAAAGAAGAAGAAAACGACAGAGGGGTAAAAATAAGGAATCTGAAAAAGAGCAGAATGGTGACCGTGGACTGACAAGAGAAAAGGAAAGACATGAAAGGGAGAAAGAATGTGAAAAGGATAAAGAGAAGGTAGAAAATCATAAAGAGCAGGAACTGCAAAATGAAAATCAGATCAGTAGAGAAATGGTCTCAGATCAAGAAGATAAGGTTAATGGTGCTAAGAAAGAAGATGCTAAAAAAAAAGATAAGGCTAATGGTACTAAAAAAGAAGATGCTAAAAAAGAAGGTAAGGTTAATGGTGCTAAAAAAGAAGATAAGGTTAATGTAAAGCTTGAGGAGGATGGAACATTTGGAGGTAACCACCTGTTCAACTGATTTGATTTATATTATCTTCTATAAAAGTGTTCTCTGTTGCATGTTTGGCATTTCATGTTGTTTTGCTGCATTATTATTATTTATCAACAGTTCTCCCCAAAGTGACAGTGATGGGTAAAACATTGATTCCCTGCTGATATGGATAGCTAGTAAACCTTTTTTTTTCCCATCCATTACTAGACTTTTATCCATCTCCTTCCAACCATACTTATGAAATATTTGTTTCTTTAATCTGTATAATAATTCACTTATAGCTGTTATCTTGTTTGCTGCCCTGGCGAATTTTGAATGAGTAGTTTACTACTGGCCACTTCTGTCAGATTTAAGATTAGAAATGTTCTCTTTCATATTATGTGCTATCAGCTATGTCCTTAATCCTTATTACTCATTATCCTAAGTATTTATTTTTATTGAGAATATCTCATTGAAATCTCCAATTTACTTGCAAGTTGCAACTATTTACAGCACTAGAACCCATGTCCCTACTTGCTCTATGTTGTATGTTTCAATTGATATGCTTCCTTCAAAAGATGATTGAAATTTTTCCATTCAATTGTATAGGATCAGAGCCCATGGACATATCTACAACATCATCTCAGCCATGTGAATTTCTTAAGTCAGATGTGACAATTTTGGAAGGGCATAAGTCAGAGGTGAAGTATTTCTTCAATCCTTCAAGTTTGTGTTTTGGTTTCTTCTGTTAACTCTTCTGTTAATGAGCCTGTTTACCATCCACTTAGGTCTGTGCTTGCGCATGGAGTCCTACAGGATCCTTTCTTGCATCAGGGTCAGTATCTTCTTCACAATATATTTTTGTGTGCATAAAACATGTGTTAACTATTAATTTTTTTTGTTGTTGAAGAAATGTGTGTAATTTTGTTATAACTCACGTGCACAGTATTGTCCATTGCACATTTCCATTTGCGCAATATTCTCATTTAATATGCTTGATGTAATACAAAAATATTGCATTTTCTAAACTACCCATCATATGAATAAAAGAGGTTATTGGAAAATCAAATCTAAATTCATTGAAAGGTTTTTTCTATTCAAAAAATAAATAAATTTGAAAGGTATTTTAGGAACACTATCATTCAATAGGTGTAGAATTAGTTTGAGTTTTTGCTTATAGTTTGATCCACTAAACTTGCTTATATTCGAAACTGGAGGTATTATACAATTTATGTCGTTTAAAACTAATGGAAACTTAGAATAGACGAGGGCAAGTGGTTTTTCCCCTTTTTGATATTTCTAACAATTTTTTTAAAAAAAATTCCTAACAACTTTTGTCTATTTTTTTTATCAGGTTTATAGAACTTTTATTTAACCGTTACTGTCCATGTCATTAAAAACTATTGAAAGAAATAAAAGATAATAGGATAAAAAAGGCCTTACATTTTATTAGTTGTAAAATCTATCTGATGCTTGGAAATGATAGTTTATATTCTTGATAATAACTTCTGATTCTACATGCCTTTCTGATTCTACACGCCCTTGTTATTGTTATCTATTTCTTCTTTAGAAAATAAGTAGATTAATAGAGGACATTGGTCATTTTCTTTTATTCGGAAACATGTTTTAAAGAATACTTTTATTGTTATCATCTGAACTTTTAGGTCTGGGGATTCAACAGCTCGTATTTGGACAATAGCTGAAGGGACGCGTAAATTAGATTCAAAGAACGACCCTTCGGCTGTGTTGGTGTTGCAACACATCAGGGGTACAACCACTGAAAAGAATAAAGATGTCACTACACTTGATTGGAATGTGAGTTTGATGGCATATTCTTATTTGAATCTGCGATTACTAATAGTGACTTCAAGTTCTTGTCCAGTTTTCTGATTTTTCACATCCGTTTCTATTTTTTCTCACTCGTTGGAGCTTTCTTAAGCAGAGCAATTTTGTGGGAAAAAGAAATGTATAAGGATAATTTTGTTCTTATTAGGGTGGTTTGTATAGGTTTTGAAAATAGAAGGATGCTGTGTTAAAATGAATAAAATTTGTCAGGTTGATCTATTTTTGTACTAATACTTTTTTCCAGAGAAAAGTTAAATTTAGGGGACCAAAAAACCGATTTTTAAAGTAGGGAGACCAAAACTTTTATGTTTTTTTAAATTTAGGGGACCAAAATGCATTTAAGACTTAAATATATTTAATCGTAATTCGTACGTACTTATCTCTTATGGAGAGCTTGACCTGTGGTTGCTGTTGCACAGGGGGAGGGGACACTACTTGCAACCGGTTCTTATGATGGTCAAGCACGAATTTGGACCGCTAATGGTAGGCCCTTTCTTCTGCCTTTCCTTCTTTGAGTGATACCTTTATTTTGATAAATCTTAGTGTCTGATTTAGTTGCATTTGTGGTATATATATTGATTATATTGTTGATTTTTTAAGCTGGGAATTTTCTGTGTATTTGAATTTGCTCTTATGACTTCAATCAAAATCATTATTTTAATCATGTGTTCGGGTCTTTGACCAGGTGAACTAAAGAGTACATTAAGCAAACACAAGGGACCCATATTTTCTCTGAAGTGGAATAAGAAAGGAGATTATATTCTTACTGGATGTTTCGATGGGTCTGCAATTGTATGGGATGTTCAAGCTGAGAAATGGAAACAACAATTTGATTTTCACAGTGGTAATTTTTTTACTATAATGTTCTTTTATTTATTTTTTTTACAAAAACTCTAAAAAAGAACTCTCTGAGAAAACCATGTTTATGAACTTCTATTTTTATTTTTTTAATTTCGGCTTTGTTTAGGTTCAACACTTGACGTTGATTGGCGCAATAATGTGTCATTTGCATCAAGCTCCAATGACACCATGATACATGTTTGCAAGATTGGTGAAAACCACCCAGTAAAAACTTTTGCCGGGCACCAGGTTTATACAATTACCTTGTTTTAAATTATTATTCTTTGCACTGGAACACTGATGCTGTGCTTATACCTTTTTGGGAGGGAAAAACTATCCCCTACTGCATTTATTATACAATAAAATGTGTTGCTGAGTTAACTATTCAAATTGGTTCTTCAAACTATTCAAATTGGTGGATAACCTTGGGACGAGGCTTTCTAGATGAATCCCAAATTTCTAATGTATCTGACTACTTGGGTAGACTTTTTTTTCTTTTCGAATTCACCTGCAGTGTGGGACTTTATTGGGGTAGCTAAGTTAGCATTTATTGCATGTTTTGGTTTACTGAATTCCACTTAACTAGTTTATTGGTTCTACATTAAATTAAGATATTTCATTTAAATGCAATGTAGTATTTCTATATGTCTTCACTGTCTGATAGCAACCTTTCTGCTATTTCAGAGTGAAGTTAATTGTATCAAATGGGATCCTACAGGTTCATTACTGGCCTCGTGTTCAGACGATAACACTGCAAAGGTTATACTCCATAATAGCATGTTTTTCGATAGTTTGCCAGCAAGAAATTATTTTATAGAAGACGTTTTTTCCAGTAAATGTCTTTCTACCAAAATATTTGTGAAATTAACTGTTCTGTATTCTGCATGTTTATTGTTTCTCGTTTTGTAGATATGGAGTATGAAGCAAGATAAGTATATTCATGATTTTAGGGAGCATTCCAAGGTACCTATTAGGGGATATTCATGCTTTTGAACTATACAGGTTGCTGGGAAATCTAAATAATTATTTTTATTTCTTTCTGTAGGAGATATATGCTATCAGATGGAGCCCAACTGGTCCTGCTACAAATAACCCTAATAAGAAATTGGTGTTGGCTAGGTATTATAGCTTCTTATTTTCAATGCTCTTCATTGACTTGCATGGATTTATTAATTGATGATATCTCACAGAATTAGTTCACCCTATAATCTGTATTCCTCGTGACCTGAATCTTAGGTTGCTAACTGATCAGTGCATATGTTTAAATTAAAGTATGGTGTGCTCTAAGGGAGTATTTGGACATACAGTTTAACTAAATGCCTGTTCTTATAGAACGCTTCAAATTAGAACTTATACTCTTAAGCATATAATTCAGCAAGTTGTTTGTGTTTCCGCACACTTTGAGAAACTATTTACATACGGCGACTTTGTTTTGTAGTCTCTAATTTACCGATCTCTGTTCGTAGGGGTCAGCTGGGATAGTCTAACAATAAATTACATGCTGTATATTCAGTGCAGTAGAATTTCTATTAAATTGTTGCTGTGTAGTTTTTCATATAAAATTGTTTAGTTTGATTATGGTGACCGGATATCTGCGCCTGCACCTGCATCTATGCTTGTTGTCTTTTTAAATTTGGTTAATTGCACTCACAATTTCTCTACTAGCTAATGTGTGATATTGGTTTTCTAATAATTTTTTGTGCTCTTGTGATAAAAACTAATACTTTGAGGCTTTGAGCTGATTTAGCCTCTCAAATTGTCATAATCTATTCAAAATTTCATAAGTTGAATCCACTATATTGTTTTAAACCTTGTTCCGCTACCCACCGTTCAAAATATCAAATTCTACTCAAAACACTCAAATTTCCCCCCTCATCACATTCTACAAAATTCTTCAAGTTTTCAGTGTATTTCGAATCTCTTAGTTCTTAAAATTGTTTTATTTCCTAATTTTATCATAAACTTCTATTTTCTTTTTATAAAAACAAGAATTTGAAGAGTTTTAGGTAAACAAGAAAATGACTTCTAGATCATATTTACTTAATTTTATATTAAAAACAATATTTTGTGCAGTTAACTGTTTTTTATTTTTCTCTTAATACTAGACGGAAAATTGCTTCCTTTTGACACTATTTAGTCATTCCTTCTGTACAGTGCATCAGTTGACTCTACCGTAAAGCTATGGGACCCGGAACTCGGGAAACTAATTCATAGCTTGAATGGACACAGGTACCGTCTTTTTCAGCTTTTTATGCTATATTAGTGGCAAGAATATATGGATGGAAAAATAAATTAAGAATTCCTCCTCCCATCATCCTGCTTTTTATTAAGCGGTCAACTAAACTAGAAGTCCTAACGTTCATTTCTTACTTAAAATGCTAAACTTCTATTCTAGTTTATCTGGTTGTTTTCTTGGCAACATTTCAGGCTGGTAGTTGGTTGTTTTCTTTGAATGTAGCCAATTCTTTTGGTTTTGACTTGTTTATTTGGTTCCACAGGGATCGTGTATATACTATTGCATTCAGCCCCAATGGTGAGTATTTAGCCAGTGGGTCCCATGACAAATCCATAAATATATGGTCCTTGAATGATGGCAAGATCATTAAAACATACAATGGCAATGGAGGTATTTTTGAGGTCTGTTGGAACAAGGAGGGTGACAAGATTGCTGCCTGTTTTTCTAATAATACAGTTTGCGTTTTGGATTTCAGAATGTAGGATCCTTAGATGCACCAACTTACTTTGGCTAGTTGCTCAAATTATTTACTTTTACTGTCCATATTGATAGAACTGTATTTTGGTTCGGTAGTGCCCCTGGGACATTAGTTAGCATTTTCCTTTAAGTTTTAACCTTTGTTGTAACTCCGTCGTAAGTTTATGGCATAATCATTAGTAACTAGTAGGGAGTGTGTATTCTTTTAACTTCAAATTGTAATTATTGCACATCCGTCTGTATAATCATCATCATATTGCATTCTCGGTCTACTGCCAGATAGCTCCAAGGTATGTTCTCATTGAGTAACTATCTAGAAGGTATCTGCAGTCTTTTGTGGTAGAGCATTACTGGGTTAGGTTACACACAAGGCATTAGTAGCCTATCTTTTTTTTTTTTTACAGTTTAGGGCTATACATGTTTTACAAGAAGCTCTTATACAGAAAAAAGTCGGCAGAAAAAGAAGCTCTAGAGAACAAAAATATAGAAAGTAGAAACCATAAAATTGGAACTTTTTACAAGCTCATTCGGCGGATTATTTCCATGCTCCTGTTTCGAATCTTGTACACCACGTCCCTTTATTTTGGAAAAGGGTAATGATTGTTTTTACGAATGATAACTGCACGAAAGCGAAGAATAGATTGCATATGCTCGCTGATTTTTATTCCATTTTCCCATGTATTCCACCTCTTCTTTTTATTTTGACTTTGTTATTCTTTATAAAGGTTATTCTTGCGTTTCTTGCAAACATAATTCGTAAAAAAATAGCACCGCTCTTTGGAAAATGCAAAATGCTTATAATTACGAAGCCGCTAAGCAAGAAATGCACGGATGCCCTACTTTTTGGCTTATTGTAACACCACCCAAGTGGTTAGGGGTGGGAAAAAAAACCAAAAACTGAACCAAACTGTTGAACTGAACCGAACTGATATTGAACCGAACTGATATATAAAAGTTATTAACCGAACTGTTACTTAGAGGGCAGTTATTAACCGAACTGTTAGTATGAAGCACAGTAGGCGTCAAGAGTGTGAACGTGAGCACTGGAACAGTGCTCAGGATGAAACGGAAAGGAGACTACGTTGCAAGAAAACAAAGATAACATAGAGACGAAACCTTGAACTTCAATAGTGATTTCCAATGAGTGATTGATCTAGCGAGGTCCATGAACAACAACCATTCTGTTGTTGAACAGATCCGGTTAAGTAATCTCAACACCTCCGATGAAGACTTTTGGAGCACTGCCGGTAGTGATGTTCGAATTAATCGAATTGGAAGCGACAATTATGCATCGGAGGGAGTGAAAATGGTGGAAGGACCGGTCCAAACGGTGGTTGAGACGTCGGAGAGCGACGACGTGGCGGTTGCAAGCTAGTGGAACCTGAGATGAGACATGATCCGTGGAAGTAATGTAGTGTGAGAGAAGAATGAATGTTTTGATGATCGTGTGGTGGTGGTGGTGGCGGTGGGATTGAAGATTCGATATCTTCAGTGGCAGTGACCTTGTCACCGGAAAGCATCACAATGAAGAAGACAAAGGAAATACCAACTGAGAATCGTAATTATATGTAGCATTTGGTCCACTTTTTGCAGATATTATCGGACCAATATTTGCAGATATTTTTTTTAACAACAGTGCACCAGTTTGGTTTGGTTCGAACTGTTTCGTTATAGTTCGGTTTAGTTCAAGAACTGAAAAACAATTCAGTTCGGTTTGGACACAGTTTTGGGTCCGAACTGAACTATGCCCATCCCTACAAGTGGTTACCAACACTTACCAAATTTGATAACCACTGATGAGGGAAGTTACACAATTTTCGCTTTATTTGTATTTGACAATTTTTGCTTTACTTAAAAAAACAAACACGGTTATCCAAACAAGATAAAATACGCGCGCAGCAAAAATGCGGAGACATGCAATTTAAAGGTGTGTATTTTTGTTCATTACATTTAAATACAAACCAAAACAAAACCAATTATGCAAAGCCAAAACGATAACAACCAGCTACAGAGACTCAAACTATGGAGGAAAAAAAAAAATCAACCTAGCAAGCAGGGGGGAAGAACATTATGAGATGATAAACCAAAACATTGTGTTTTAAGATTATAAGGGTAAAAATTTAAATTAATTTTAAAATTGTTTCCCTTCCCTTGTGAATCAAACATATTTTTAGGCCCCATTTGGATTAGCTTATTTTAGATCTTATATAAAACAACTTATACAAATAAATAAGTTTTTATGTATTATTTATAAGTTTTTAAGGTAGTTTATGAAAAAACAGTTTATGAAGATACAATTTTCGTTAGTGAGAGCTTATAAATTAAAATAAAAGCTTATTTATTTACATA
>Ga0228710_1009223_pt1 | contig 13804 bp, 5 predicted proteins | sample MedpolnodulmetaG_FD_177995 | JGI IMG/M metagenome (GOLD analysis project Ga0228710, IMG submission 177995) | Root nodule microbial communities from Medicago polymorpha collected in Santa Monica, California, United States - pink nodules | ecosystem: Host-associated > Plants > Roots > Nodule...
CTCATTCCATAGCAAGAGCATCCTTATCCAACCCTAGCCCCCATGTTTTCTATGATGTATCTCCTCATTTGTACTCTTTGATATTTAATGAAATGGCCTAAGCTTGCCTTTGCTCAAAAAAAAAAACCCCTTATCTTTACAAAAAGTTGCAATTATGGCCCCTTTTTTGGGACACGTGACGTCTTCTCAGTAATTTTGGGACGAAAGGGGCAAAAATCGCAACATTTTAAAACTTAGAGGGCGAAAAGTGCAGTTTAGCCTAAAAAAAAAAATCATCATCATGCTTTTAAATTAGTCCATCTTCATATTTTTGAATTTGTTTATTCTGGAGGGTATAAATATTGAATGAATCTCTTCCAAATTTTTTTTTTAATAAATCCTGGTATTTTAAGGGATAAAATGAATAATTAAATATAATTCTTGTGTGGTAATAGCACACCATGCAATATGGTGGATCCGCCCCTGCTACACAATTTCCCTTTTCTAATTGACTATTTTTTTCTCTTCTAGGGGCATATTATTTTTCTTTATCTGTTGTAGCAATATATCATTGCATGATTCACTTTATTTCTATCTAACCGATTTCAAATGCTTTCATTTTTCAGTTGCCACTAACCACTTGTATATACATTTACACTTTTTTTAGAGAACCACATTTCTATTGGACAAAATAAGGAATTTTTGCTTATATTTTTAAGATCAGAGATTATTTCGCTAAGTTGCATTACAATGAACATGATAGTTTTTGGTTTCTTTTTTTCCAGTCATATGATACTTGTTGTTTAAATTTCATGAATTTTTCAAATGGCTTTAGAAGAATAAATAACTACTCAGCCCCGTCTATCACACTTATATATCTTATCCTTTTTTATGTGTCACAGTAATATCATGGCAGAGATGGTTGCTGAGGCATTTCTTGGATCTTTATTTGGTGTGGTTCTTGATCGGTTGGCTTCAAGTAATTTCATAGATTACTTTCGTAGAGTCAAACTTGACACATTGGTGGACAAACTTGAGTCTACACTCAATTCTATCAACCAAGTGTTGGATGATGCCGAAAAGAAGCAATACGAGAATCCAAACGTGAAGATGTGGCTTGGTGATGTTAAACATGCTACGTACGAGGCTGACCAACTATTAGATGAGATTGCAACTGATGCACCAATGAAGAAGCTGAAAGCCGAATCTCAACCTTCTACTAGCAATATTTTAAACTTTATTCCAACTTTTACTAATCCATTTGAATCTAGGATCAAAGAATTGATAAAGAGCCTAGATTCTCTTGCTCAGCAGATTGATATGCTGGAATTGAATAAAGGAACTTGTGCTCGTAATGTAGTTGGAGTCAGTTTGAAACCTTCAGAAATATCACAAACTACATCTTTGGTGAATGAATCTCACATATATGGTAGAGATGGTTATAAGGAGGACATAATCAAGTATTTACTTGCAGACAATTACAGTGACAACCAGGTATCAGTAACCAGCATAGTTGGTTTGGGTGGGATGGGTAAGACCACCCTTGCTCAACTTGTCTACAATGACCCCAAGATACAAGAGAGGTTTGAACTTAAAGCTTGGGTCTACGTATCTGAATATTTTAATGTTATTGGACTTACCAAGACAATTCTTTGGAAATTTGATTCTGCCCCAAATAGTGATGATTTGGATCTACTCCAACGCCAATTGCAAAAAATATTAACAGGCAAGAACTATCTACTTGTTGTTGATGATGTTTGGAATAAAAATGAGGAAAGTTGGGAGCAGTTACTACTTCCCTTTAACCATGGATCTTCTACAAGTAAGATTATTGTGACAACACGCGACAAAGAGGTAGCATCAATTATGAAATCTACAAAGTTGGTTGATTTGAAACAATTGGAGATGAGTGATTGTTGGAGTTTATTTGCAAGACTTGCTTTTTACGGCAGGAATGTGAGTGAATATCCAAATCTTGAATCAATTGGCAAAAATATTGTCGATAAGTGTGGAGGGTTGCCTTTAGCTGTGAAAATATTGGGGAACCTCTTGCCGAAAAAGTTCTCTCCATGTGAATGGATTAAGATACTAGAGGCTGACATGTGGCATTTATCTGACGGTGACAGCAACATTAACTCGGCATTGAGATTGAGTTACCATAATCTCCCATCCAACCTGAAATGCTGTTTTGCTTACTGTTCCATATTTCCCAAGGGTTATGTGTTTGACAAGGATAAATTGATCAAGCTTTGGATGGCAGAAGGTTTGCTGAAGTGTTGCGGAAGAGACAAAAGTGAAGAAGAGTTGGGTTACGAGTTCTTTGATGATTTAGAGTCTATTTCATTTTTCCAACAATCAATAAATCCACGGCATAGTGGTCTCGTATTGGTAATGCATGACCTTGTCAATGATTTAGCAAAATCAGTGTCAGGAGAATTTTGTTTACTAATAGAGGGTGATAGAGTGCAAGGAATTCCTGAAAGAACACGTCACATTTGGTGCTCTTTTGAATCAAAAGATGCCAGAAAAATATTGGAGCATGTTTGTAAGATTGATGGTTTACGTAGTCTGATGGTACACCCACAAAAAAGCAAATTGAGCAAACCGATTGGCACTTTTGAAGTTAAGGGCACAAGGCCAACTTATATATGCAACATTGTACAACACAATTTGTATTCAAGTTTAAAATGCATGAGGATGTTATCATTCCGTAGCTGTCATCTCCTGGAGATAGTTGATGAGATAAGCAATTTAAAGCTATTGCGTTATCTAGACGTGTCTCACACGAGTATTCAAAGGTTACCTGATTCCATGTGTAAACTGTATAATTTACAAACACTAATATTAGAATTTTGTCAACTGTCTGAGCTTCCTTCAGATTTCTACAAACTTACCAATTTACATCATCTTAATCTAGAGGGCACTAAAATAAAGAAAATGCCAAAGCAGATAGGGAGGCTACACAATCTTCAGACGCTGACTTATTTTGTTGTGGGAAAGGAGCGTGGGTATGATATTAAAGAGTTGGCAGAACTCAAGCATCTTCAAGGGAAACTTTGTATTTCAGGTTTAGAAAATGTCATTAATCCAGAAGATGCTGCAAAAGCAAACTTGAAAGACAAAAAACTTGAAGAATTATGTATGAAACACAGTTTCAAAATCAATTACAATGGAAGACAGTTGGATGTCTTTGATGCGCTTCAACCAAATAGAATCTTGAAGAGGCTTACCATTGAATGCTACAGAGACACTAGCTTTCCAAATTGGATAAGGGGTTGTGATTTACCAAATTTAGTATGCCTTGAATTGCGTAATTGTGGATTATGTTCCCGGTTGCCACCACTTGGGCACCTCCCATCACTCAAAGAGCTTTCTGTTTCAAGCTGTGATGGAATAGAGATCATCGGGGAAGAGTTTTATGGAAATAATTCATCAAATGTTCCGTTCAGGTCTCTTGAAGTTTTACGATTTTCATGGATGAGCAAATGGAAGGAATGGTTATGCTTTGAAGGGTTTCCTTTGCTTAAAGAGCTTTCTATAGAATGTTGTCCCAAATTGGAAAGAGCTCTGCCTCAACACCTTCCTTCTTTGCAAAAATTGAATATTTTTAGTTGTGGAGTGTTAGAGGCATCAATTCCCAAGGCTACTAATATAATAGAATTAGAAATAGAAGGATGTCAGAGTGTTTTGGTAAATAAATTGCCATCCACCTTGAAAATGTTCGTCCTTCATGGAAATCGGTTAACTGAGTTCTCCGTGGAGCAACATTTATTCAATAATGTCATTCTTAACAAGTTAAAATTGGATTTTAGTGGCTTCGTTGAATGCCCCTCTTTTGATTTGCGTTGCTATAATTCTCTTCGCCAACTTTATATAAAAGGCTGGCGCTCCTCCTCCTTGCCCTTTGCACTACACTTGTTCACCAATCTTGATCATCTTGTGTTGTTCGATTGTCCACAGTTGGAATCATTTCCTCTTGGAGGTTTACCTACCAACTTGAGCACCCTTGAAATATACGATTGCCCAAAACTAATTGCTTCAAGAAGGGAGTGGGGTTTGTTCGAACTCAATTCTCTGCAGATATTTCGAGTTAGTGATGACTTTGAAAACATGGAGTCCTTTCCAGAGGAAAGCCTGCTGCCACCAACTCTCGACACTATCGATTTGTATAACTGTTCAAAGCTAAGAATAATGAACTACAAGGGTTTTATCCACCTCAAATCTCTAAAACATCTACGGATTCATTCTTGTCCTAGTCTTGAGCGCTTGCCAGAGGATGGTATACCCAACTCCCTTTATAATTTGTACATCAGTGATTGTTCATTACTTAGCGAGCAGTACCAAAAGGATGGAGGACATCGTTGGCATACAATTTGTCGCATTCCTAATGTGAAGATTAGTGAGCGTAGGATTCTAAGGCTTCTTTGACCTCTCACACACAAGCATGGTCCAGTTCTGGGTCCCACATTTGGATGGCTGGTTATAGTACTGTTGGGGAAGGTGTGGATCATATTCTTAACTATTGCATAAAATTTCTGTCATCCTTCTGAACTTTTTTCCCTTTTTTGTGTCTATTTAACACTGACCATTCAGTTTTCAATTGTGTCTACCCAGAAAACATGAGAACTGGGAACAAAAAAATAATAATTTCATTTACACTGAGATTTTCAGTTTTTATTGTTAGGAAAAAATTTGAATGCCATGCCTGTTGTGAATTCGGACTCAAAATCACACCAGTAAAACAGATGTGTGGAGAAAAAGGGAGCTGATCTTGCACATTCTTGCACACTCAAAGGCCTAATTTGTACTAGACATGCTCATGTTGTTGAATTTTGCTTTCAAAGATATCACTTATAACTTAAAATAGTAAGTGATCTCTGCATTCCTAAGCTACTAGTCATGTAGGTTTTTACTGTGATTTTCATTTTATTTATATTTCTAAGTGTTAAGAAGAAGTGATCAAAAATTGAATGACATCCACTTTGTTGTTAAAGGGAATTTTGGTGGATTCAATGGCATCCAACTCGAGAAATTAGTTTGGAACTTCTGATCCAAACATGTTCACTGGTATACAAATGCTCAGGTGGCTCCATCTTTTCTTCATTAGAATGTGTAGCCAATGCATGTATGTGCAAATTTTTTTCAATGTATCAAGGACCTGCATTTTATATCATTTAGAGAGGTGTGCATTGTGTGATGTCAGGACTCAGGCATCCTCTTCAACCTCTGACTCCTTTATCAGAAGTTTCATTTTGTTTTCACTTTCTTTTTAATTTACTGTTTCTATGTTTCTTCGTTCGTAGTTCATACACTGGAAGTTGACTTGTTAATTTAGTGAAATAAAATTCAATAAAACACAATAGTTCGTTAGTTACCGACAGTATGTTAACTCCAATTAGAGTGTAGGATAAGCTCAAATATTAATCATTGCAATCTGATTATTTAGAGCAGAATTTCATTTCCTGAATATATGAAGATTTTATGCTGGATAGTGTCAGATGTTTGCGAGCCTTTAATTTCTGCATACTGTGACACTCTTATTTGGTACTATAAATTGCATCACATCATTTTTTCCCTGGTTTTACATTCAAACATAGTTAAGATAACATATAGTTATCTCACTGGCACAAAATCTTTATGTGACAGGCTTTTAATATCGAGACTGCTTCTTCCTTTTCAGGTAACTTACTCCCTATGTACGTGCATGTTTGGATCAACCGAGATACTGTCAACAAAAAGGACAATTCCTTGGTACACAAATTCCTTCAGATAATTTTATTTCTGTCTTTCTTTTGGTAACTACTCCTCCATCACATAATATTTGTACAATTTTGTTTTAAAATTAATGTTACTTTCTACTTATTAATGGTGATTTTGCTATATAGGCCCCTCAGATAGCTAACCTCTAAAATAAGCCGATCCGGAGTTACGCTCTGATCCAAAAAACAGCGATGGGTCATAACTCTCGATAGGTTTTGTGCAATCCGGAGTTAAGATCCGTTAAATCCGAGGGTCTTTTGAGCAGTGTGAGAGGCTTATAAAACAATTACCCTTATTAATCACCTTTCCTCCGTCACATGATTATTTGTCATATTTTAACATAAATCATCTGTTATTCTTATTGATACTTTCAACTGGTTATGTTTTAGTCATGTTATATGCCAAATATCGATCATCATAAGTTTTGTAAGCATGGAACTTCTAGAGTCTCTAATTTCTGTATTGAATTAATGTAAATTATTCAAAACCATTTCATGACATTCTTCATTTTCACGTAAGCCAACTTGTGCCATGCTCTCAAACTCCTTTTCTTTTCCCTATTTAGCTCTAAATATGTTATTGTAATCAGTCTATATTCAGTAATAAAAGTGGTATCTCAGATTCAATTCTTTTGAAAACCAGTCCATATTTTTTGTTTTGTAGATATAAAATAGTACTTACTGAAAAATAGACTGCCTGCCACTCTACGAAAGTCCTCTGACCCTCCCAACCATTTCATCCTCGGTGGCAAGGAGAGATTGCAGCTGAAGAGCAAAGTAACTGCAAGAGCTTGTCCTGTCTTAAAAGCCAAGTTTTCAAAATCAGCTCCTTCTGTTTGCTAATCTCCCGAACATTTATGGAAAATACAATACCTCTTGATGAATGCCTTTAATTTTCATGAGGTTAGGTTCAACCATCCGCTGATGAGAAAATTACTTGAAAAATCCTTCAGGTTACATTTTAAAGAAAGCCTAATCATATATGAACCAAAATGTTGCTATCATATGTTGTAGGTTTGGATGAAGCATAAGGATACTGTGATGCTTGTTGAAGGATGCCATTTTTCGTTTCAAGTTGTCGGCAATATGGTTTCAGCTGCAAATCTCTCACTGAATTGAAGACTGATGAAACAAGAACAAATTGAACACTTGCCTAAGTTCTCAAAGTGATAAGAATTTGGCGGAAAGTCTCAGTAGACAATGATAAAGAAAAAATTCAAAGTTGAAAGAGGGTAAAGACTGAGAAATGATTCAAAGGAACAATGTTTTCCAGCTATTGCTGAGTATGGTATCATAGTTTGTTGTGTGATGGCAACTTGGGGTAAAGTTCAGGGCTGATATTGTATTCTGGACAATAGCATTTATACACAAGTTGTGCATTATAAACCTTAATCTTTCACTCATGATAAAAAAGAACTACAGCTGCTCTGCAGTTGGAGACGTAGGCAATATTTGCCGAACTTTGTTACCAAACATTGTGTGTTCATTATTTGCGTTTACTGTTTCTTTAATCTCTTAATTTTTGAATGGGCTTTCTGTTCTAACATACATATAAGTGTAATTTAATTTACAATCTTCTTACTTTCTGCTTCATAATGTTCTTGCTGCAATAAAGAGGTAGCAAGGCACGCACATTCGCAACAAAGAAAAATCCGGTCTTTGTTTATTTCATCCAAAGCTGATTTGGATTCAACACAGAGCCTCATGATCTTGACGCGGACAAGGGAAGGGCTGACACTGTGAATTTCGTCTATTATAAGGGTTTGTATTCAAGCACTATAATTAAACATATTTGACTTACTTTCGTAAAGGTCTTTTGAAATTATGTTTCACTGTTTTCTGCAACAAATTTTTAAGGAATACTTATGAATATGATTTTCTTTTATATTATCATCAACGACCAAGAGATTTCAAATGTGTTTTATGAATATGATAATAGATTCACATGTTTTATGCCAATATATTGAAACATTTTAAATGATTATTTCTTCTAGAGATTTCAAACAATTTAATTTTTTATCTTATTCAATTATAACACTAGTAGATTCACTATTCACATTGTTTATCATTTTGATTCAGATGCAATGATGCATGATCATGTCAATCCATTGCATTGGCTGTTGTTTTAAAATTTTAAAACAAATTTGTTTTAAAATTCAGTCCAGCTTCAAGCAGCCTTGGCGTTTGAAGCCTTAAATCTTTTCAAATTAGCTAATGGGGTGTAAAAGGCCTTTGATGTGAGAGAATATGCTAGTACTAAGTACTCTTGCTTATGATGTATAATCCATTTACATACAGTTTTCGTTGACTATAATGTTAATGATTCAGAAAATGAGAGAAGCCACAGATAAATTATAGTCTGTAGCTACTATATTTTTTTAAATAAAACAGTCATAAAGAAAAGTAGAGAACCTTTATCCCTTTGATCTAACCATCATTGACTGCTTGAACATACAGTGGTTCTCGAGCCTGCCCCTACTAGAAATTACCTCAGAAATAGTACCACTCACGTGTACTTTATATGGTCCAGCTGCTTCTGCTTCTTCATCACGAACCATCCTGTCGTATAACAACTTGTATATCTGAAATAAATAAAAGAGATTGGGGTGAGACAAGATGTCTCAGTGAGTTCCACCTATTCTAGGCTGTAGGCAACCTTAGGAAACCTAGGATTGCCATCTGTTTCTAAACTCAACCCATTTTGGGTATATACAATTTCATTATGCATAACTGAGCGATCAGAGGATAACAAGAATCGCTGTCTGAAATACTACTTTAATTATATAATAAGGGTTTTTCTAATAACTTTAATCATAAACATAATCACCATAAACCTAATAATAATCATAATCATAATCATATATCCGATATATCGTATTCTGGTATATATCTAGCATGTGTTTTAAACTTGGCATTGGATACATTAAAATTACAATAATAAAAATTTCCTCTAAATAAGATATAGAAATTCTCATCTTACAACTCTAAAGTAATACCAATGACGTGACTTGATATGGTCCAGCAACTTCTACTTCTTCATCACGAACCATTTTGTTGTCTAGTAACCTGAATATCTGAAATAAATAAAAGGGATTGGGGTGAGACACGATGTCTCAATGAGTTCCACCTATCCTAGACTGTAGGCAATCTCAGGAAACCTAGGATCACCATCGGTTCTAAACTCAACCCATTTTGGGTTTATACAGTCTTTATCAATATCATACATAACCGAGCGACCAGGTGTTAGCCTGTATTTTCAGATAGAAGATTCAAATGCGGTCAGACTAAGGTTGACTTTATACTTGAAGAAATAATATTATTATTTCTCAAAACACTTATTCGAAATTAGACTTATCAAAAAAGCATTCGGAACACGCGTTTCGGTTCAACAGGCAAAGTGTATCGAAAACGGTTTTGTTTTGGATAAGATCGAGCCAACGGATATCTTCAAGGAGCGTGTGTCTGGAATTTGAATCGGATAGATGTCTATGGCTCGATATTAGCAATTGTAGTTTCAAATCCTACGTAAGTAGTTATTTTCTATTAGTATAAATAGTAGTTTCTCGCAAGAGAAAGGGGTCACAATCCAATCATACAAAAAACTTACACTCAAACTATCCGCATTCAAGAGAGAAACGAGTCACAAGTTGCAATGTATGAATCCATGTACCAATTTACATTCAATCAATGCAATTTAAGTTTATTTTCTTAAGTGTTTTTGCAATTTACTTGTTTATTTCAAGCAATACTTTTTACTCATACTTCGAAAGCAACTTCGACGGATTTAACTAAGTTGAATTCGATAAACATCTTCAATATCTTCTTATATTATCAAAGAACAATCATGAATTTCTGAAAAAGTAAAAGCACAATATGTCCTTAAGATTTATTGGTTGATCTTGCAAGTAACTATTTTTAAACCAGCGGTTGTTTACCAAAAATCGGTGTAAACAAATTGGCACACCCGGTGGGACCTTTTGTGCGTTTACTTTAGAAATTCTACCCTTGTCAAAAAACTACTTGGTCAAAATTGTTGGTTTGTGTTGTGTATGCTATTAAGAAGTAAAAAATTACTTCCTGAAATGAAACGCCCTGTGAGCCACACTAATGCTTCGACGAATGCCGCTGCCACGTCAGAAACGGTAGGCAACCCGCCGTCCCCATCGGTTGGCACACAATCAATTCCATCGAGTAGTACAAGTCCAGCGTTGGCATCGATAGGATCAACAGCCCTGGCTCAAGTGTCATCACCTGCACATGCAGTGGCTTCGATAACCGCTCCAATTTTGCAGGCTATCCCAGTTACGGGAAATTTGTCAACTTATAGGTCTATGCCATATGGCATGCCGTCTTCCCTGATGCAAGGTCTACACACGAGTCCATCCACTTTTTCAGAGAATGTGAATGTACCGTTGCCCCAAATGTTTGATCCTGGGGAAAGCGTTCTTTTTCGAATGCCCCAACAATCATTGAGTAACGCCTCCTTAGCCTCCATAAGGCAACAAATGGAGGATAGTAACCATGAGATGGTGTTTACACTGATTTTTGGTAAACAACCGCTGGTTTAAAAATACTTACTTGCAAGATCAACCATTAAATCTTAAGGACATATTGTGCTTTTACTTTTCTAGAAATTCATGATTGTTCTTCAATAATACCAGAAAGTATTGAAAATGGTTATCAAATTTAACTTAGTTAAATCCGTCGAAGTTGCTTTCGAAGTATGAATAAAAGGTATTGCTTGAAATAAACAAGTAAATTGCAAAAAACACTTAAGAAAATAAACTTAAATTGCATTGATTGAATGTAAATTGGTACACAGATTCATACATTGCAACTTGTGACTCGTTTCTCTCTTGAATGCGGATAGTTTGAGTGTAAGTTTTTTGTATGATTGGATTGTGACCCCTTTCTCTTGCGAGAAACTACTATTTATACTAATAGAAAATAAACTACCTACGTTGGATTTGAAACTACAACTGCTAATATCGAACCATAGACATCTATCCGATTCAAATTCTAGACACACGCTCCTTGAAGATGTCCGTTGGCTCGATCTTATCCAAAACAAAAACAGTTTTCGATACACTTTGCCTGTTGAACCGAAACGCGTGTTCCGAATGCTTTTTGATAGGTCTAATTTCGACTAAGTCTTTGAGAAATAATAATATTTATTTCTTCAAGTATAAAGTCAACCTTAGTCTGTCCGCATTTAAATCTTCTATCTGAAAATATAGGCTAACAAATGGTCAATCAAGTGACGCAACAAATTGGTACAATTATTAACCCGTTAATTTGAGATACCAATAATAGTTATCAAACGTTGTCTGCCCAAATGGAACGGATCGCCAATTTCTTTGGCGCACCTCTAGTGCGAAACACACCTGTGCCCCAAAATCAAAATGCAAGGGAAGTAGAAATCCCTGCAGAGATCGCAGACAATTAAGTGCCCAGAAATCTGACACAACAACAACAACCGGTACAACGACAGGCTCGGGAGGAGCCCGAGAGAATTCCAATCATGGTCAATAGACACCAAGATGAGGACCAAGTGGTCATGCAAGCCCGTCGAAATAACTACGAGGGCCAAAACAACAGATAATTATTTTCATGTTTGGGTTCTGTCCTAAATTTGGATTTGAGGAAACTTAGGTCATAAGGACCTTTAGTGAAAATTAAAGGAAGATGTTTATGGGAACTTGGGAAGACAGCGCTAAGCTTTTCTTGGTCTTCGTGGTCATCTGCGAAAGGCACTAGAAATGCATGCGAAGAGTTAGGGCACAGAATAATTACCTGGGATTTCCAGATTTTTTCCTCACCCGCTGTAATGTCTGGATCTTCTATAAACTAGGGATTGTTAACTGGGATCTCCTGTGAGAAGTTGACAGGCTCGTCACAACGTGGAAGTTGAGAAGAAGATTCTCTTGGATTTGCCATGATTGAAGCTGTTTAAAACGGCAAAATGATAAGAAAGTTTTGCGATTGTTTAAAGTTCGGTTATGGAGTTTGTATTTTTTGTGAAGAAGAAGAAGGAACAGTAAAATCTGATGAAGATAAAAAGGTGAAAAGAAAAAGGTAAAACCCTTGTTTTATAGCCTTTTGATTGAGACAAGTGTCAGCATCTTATCGTGACAATTTTTAAATGAATAAAAAATGATAGTTTTCGATGTTAGGGATATGGCCCACTAAAGGTGGTGGGGACACCATAAAGGTATATTTGAACCGCTTCTTCAAATGATAATGTTGTTTCGATCGAAAACACCTTTTTCCTGTCAAAAGTAAAGGTCAAAAACACCCTTTTCTACATATCAAGGGATAAAATCGAAAATGATGTTTCTGGGGGGCAATTTGTTAGCCTGTATTTTCAGATAGAAGATTTAAATGCGGTCAGACTAAGGTTGACTTTATACTTGAAGAAATAATATTATTATTTCTCAAAACACTTGGTCAAAATTAGACTTATCAAAAAAGCATTCGGAACACGCGTTTTGGTTCAACAGGCAAAGTGTATCGAAAACGGTTTTGTTTTGGATAAGATCGAGCCAACATATATCTTCATGGAGCATGTGTCTGGAATTTGAATCGGATAGATGCCTATGGTTCGATATTAGCAGTTGTAGTTTCAAATCCTTCGTAGGTAGTTATTTTCTATTAGTATAAATAGTAGTTTTTCGCAAGAGAAAGGGGTCACAATCCAATCATACAAAAAAATTACACTCAAACTATCCACGTTCAAGAGAGAAACGAGTCACAAGTTGCAATGTATGAATCTGTGTACCAATTTACATTCAATCAATGCAATTTAAGTTTATTTTCTTAAGTGTTTTTGCAATTTACTTGTTTATTTCAAGCAATACTTTTTACTCATACTTCGAAAGCAACTTCGACAGATTTAACTAAGTTGAATTCGATAAACATTTTCAACATCTTCTTATATTATCAAAGAACAATCATGAATTTCTGGTAAAAGCACAATATGTCCTTAAGATTTATTGGTTAATCTTGCAAGTTACTATTTTTAAACCAGCGGTTGTTTTCCAAAAATCGGTGTAAACACCAGGGATAACTAGGATCGCTACCTAGAATACTATCATGGTTCTATCATAATGTTATATTCTTATTCATACACATACATGTAATCATAATCAGAATCATAATCATAATTCTTGACTTAAAGTTCATGTCATTAAATATAGATTTCACTATGTATTATCTCTTTGTTGTGGCGAACGGTAACTATTTTGGTATCCTTATTTCTGCCATAAGTCATTATTTCTGAATTAGGTATCCTGTTTTGGAGCAAAACCCCTGGCAGGATCATTTCCGATGAGCAGATTTGCTGGTGATTCTGCTCTTGGCAAACGTCCATTTGCCAAGGCTTTCTGCATTTTGCCAGGGCTTCTGCCCCTGGCAAATTACCAGATTTCTTGTAGTGAAAGTTAGATTTATATATTTGAATCAAATTTTGGAACAAACACATCAATTTTTAAAATTGGGTTAACATAGTTTACTCAATTTCTCATATATATATATATATATATATATATATATATATATATATATATATATAAAATTGGATAAACTACTTTGGAATGAAGAGGAGATGAAGAGGATCAAGTTGCTAATACAATAACTCTCATGGATATTCATGCTTGTCAATGTTCTTAGGTTTATCGGTTTAAAAGAATGTTTATACAAACTACTTTGGAATGCAGTTATACATGTTTGCAAGGTTTCAAGTGTGATTCTGAAAGGTGTAAAGCGAGGTACTCTGTACCTTGTACAAGGTACTACGCTAACTGATTCTGTTGTTGTTGCTTCCTCCGAGATTGACCAAGAAGATATGATGAAATTGTGGCATATGAGTGAGAGGGGGATGCAAATTCTGGCTAAAGGTGGTCTTCTTTGTGGGAACAAGATAAGGATCTTGGGTTCTATGAACATTGTGTTTTTGGAAAACTACATCGCAACAAGATTCCTAAAGCGATTCATATAACAAAGGGCAGCTAGATTACATTCACGCTGATTGTTGGGGGCCTTCACGTGTGGAGTCTTTTGGGGGGGGG
>Ga0228710_1009225_pt1 | contig 13802 bp, 5 predicted proteins | sample MedpolnodulmetaG_FD_177995 | JGI IMG/M metagenome (GOLD analysis project Ga0228710, IMG submission 177995) | Root nodule microbial communities from Medicago polymorpha collected in Santa Monica, California, United States - pink nodules | ecosystem: Host-associated > Plants > Roots > Nodule...
ATAAAGTTGAACCAAGCTCACCAACTCTGTCTTGGTCACTGTGCAGTGGAGAGAATAGTGGGTCTGCAGCTTCAGGCCCATGCTTCAAGGGGATTTTGCTTGATTCTGGTCAGAGATAAGATTATCTTTGATGCAAGATCTCCTTTTGCTACTTTTCTTATCTTTTTACCAACTACACTGTTCATAGCTAGAAGCATGTGCAGAAGTGAACATTCTGATCATCAGAATGTTCCATCTGTTGTTACTTTAGGTTGATTTATAAGACTTAACTTTTGGTGTAATCAACTCTAATAGTAAACACAACTGAAGTGCAGTGAATGCAACATCTAGGATATTATTCTCATTGGAATATTCCTAGTGCTTTAATGTTCATAGTCTTGGATGAACATTAAAGACCTTTTTGACATAGTTCCTTGTCCATGCCATTATTGTTGATAGAACCATGCATATGTACTTTACTGGACCTTTTATTTATGTCATGTGTACTTGCATGTTCTTCATGTTCTTGATGATTCTGGGTTTGCTTATGAACACCTTTTTGTACCACCATCAGAACAGTAATCAACAACTGAAGAGTGCTTCTGAAGTGTGCTTCTGAAGCTTCTGAAGTAGTGCTTCTGAAGTGTGCTTCTGAAGTGGGCTTCTGAAGTAGTGCTTCTGAAGTGCGCTTCTGAAGTGGGCTTCTGAAGTAGTGCTTCTGAAGTGAAGCTTCTGACGTAGTGCTTCTGAAGTAGTGCTTCTGAAGTGAAGCTTCTGAAGTGCAGATTCTGATGTCATCAGAACGTTCTGATCAACTCACTGATCAACATTCTGAACTAACTTTCTGATCTTCAGAGTTAGTTCATGAATTCAATGTCCTTTGATTTCTTATATCTTGGTATGATTTTAAACCTGTTCCTGTCTTAGTAAAACACTCAAGAGCACAAGTTAAATACCAAAGAATTAATCAAAGTCCATTTAATCCTTAATCATTAAAGTTTATTATCTTTAAAATTAATTTGGGATTTTGCCTCAACATTTCTTAATAAAAGTTTTTTTACTTTCTTGTTATTTTATTTATGTTCTTCTTCTTCTCTTCTATATCTACGATGAACATGAGTGAGCAGACTTCTCTTGTCTTGGGATTGTTGGATGAGTCTAATGACCTAATCATAATCAAACCAAGCCTCGAACCCTACTTTTATATAAATCTACTTTCTAATCTAATTTCACCGTTTATATAATGAATTAACAAATACCAAACTCATAAAGCGACAACGGAGGGTTAATATTTGTTAATTCATCATCACAAATGTCAATTCATAAAGCGGCAGCGGTGGGTTGATATTGGAACAAGTGAAATTAGACAAGGATTGTGAAACATGAGAATAGTCTAGCAAACCTTGAGACAAATAAAGTTTTGTTCTTCAAGGATTCTAATAGCAATCAACCATGAGAATAGGCGTGGTTGTTAGGGGAACACACTCAATGATTTCGAGAGAAACTTTGATACGCTTAAGAGAAACTTGTCTTTAGAAAGTAGGTCCAATATAAAGTTTAGGTTTAGGGTTTGGTTTGAGAAGGGTTTGTCACCAAGATGAACCAATAATCCCAAGGCGCTTTTTACCATTATTTTCTATCGTTAAAAATCCAATCTTTACAACTGAACTTTCTTTTAATCATCAAATAAAGTTAATTGAATTGAACAACTCTCTGTTGGAACGATACTCTCTTTTTACTACTTCGGTAGAACCGTGCACTTGCGGTTTTACACCATCAATAGCAGATCTATTGCAAAAGGCACTTGACAACGTTAGGAAACGTCGCTGAATTTCCTCGTATTAGATTAGTCAAAAACGATACATGCATAGTAATAAAGTAAAAAGATTGATAACTGAGTTCGGTCAAATCTACCTACCTCTCCATACTGCTGCAGACCTTTCAAGCACTAACAATTTCACTAAGTGTTTACAAGCACTAACAATCACTCTCTGCCCAAAACTCAATTCTCTCAATGTTGTAATTATTCTTCTCAAGTTGGAATAAAAAAAATTGAAAGGAAGTTGGAATGAATTTACTGTGCATCCATCACTTCTATTTATAGGTGATTTAAGTCTCTTGTTTCATGGCTAAGTTTTATACCTTGGTAGCTAAGTTTACTTGGTGATGAAGTTAACTTGACTAAGGCATGACTAACAATCTCTCATTTGAATAATGATTTCAATCGGTCTTCATAACTGAATTAAATCTCTCATTTGAATAATGATTTCAATCGGTCTTCATAACTGAATTATGCAACAACTTTTTCTATTTTGTTACTGTAGCACGCCAACTAAAGTTCAATACTACTTCAGTTTGTCGATGGTTACCATTTTTGTCAATGTGTCTACTGGATTCCTACTTCCTTTAATCTTCCTCAATGTTAGCACCACATCCTCAAGTAAAATTTTGATGAAGTGATAAAGAACATGAATGATTTTTGATCTTGAATGAAATATTGAATTCTTTGTTAGATGTATCACACTTTGACTATCATTGTACAAAGCATTATAATCCGTACATGAAACCCATCTTTGTTAAAAACCCTAATGGAGCACCAAACATTGCTAGAAAAGAATTACGGTCTATAAACAATTGATTAGTTTACTTCTCCTTTTCACAACCGCCAAAACATAAAAGAGAGCCAGGTTGAAGAATTCAACGGGGAGCCAAACTATCATTAGTTTGTAGTCTTTTATTCAACAACCATCAAACAAAAAGAAATATTTTTAAAGGCACAATTTTGTTACAGATGATGTGTTTTGTAGATGATTGATGTTGTTGTTCATCATAAACAAATAATTCGTAGACTCATTTTAGCGAATAACCTTGAGTTAGATTAGTCTTCCAAAACCCAATATCCTCAATAGAGTTCTGCAAGACAATATTATCAAACACAAAGCAACACTCTGCAACCAATTCATCATCCCTCTCCCTCTTCCCCCAAGCCTAACCTCCTTATCTCTGCCACCGAAATATATGTATCAACAAAAATGTCAAAAAGGCCACCAAATCCAACCCGTAAAGGTCCTCTGTTCAACAAGACACCTTTGAACCCCTGCCCTTAATGTGCCCCCTTCTACCCTATATTATGTCACCAAAAATTTGTACCGTAACCTTCCCTTATCCACATGTAACCTCAAGCACCACTTTCCTAACAAGTCAAATTAAATTTCTCGATGTTCCTAACCCTCAAACCTCTTACCTCCTTCTCAGAACAAATTATATCCCAACTGATTCAATTAATTTTGTAATCACCTCACTCTCACCCAAAACAAAATTAAAAGGAGATTCTATTAATATATATATATATATATATGGAAGTCTTGAAGAAGGAAAGCAAATAAACAAGTTACATTATTTTCCATTGTATTTTTTGAAGTAAAATATAATAATTGATATTTTTTAATTACCAAACATAAAGTTACTTTTTCATCTATTTTTTTTTTAACTATTCTCGTTTTATTTTCCTCAATGTTTCCGAACAATTATTTTCTTCTCTTTGAATCTTGAAACACTATTTTTTTTAATCATTTTTTCCTCTATTTATTAAGGGTGAAAATTCTCTCTATTTCTTGATCACATCCAAATAATGTTGGATCCGCCACTATTCAGGGACTTTGCGATAATCATGTGGTTTATTGTCATCTTGCATAAGCTATAAAACATAACTTTTAAAAATGACAGTGGATCATTGTGATTCTAATAAATTCATCAAACTACTAAACGTTCACTATAATTTAAAGTTAACATGAATGATTTTAGATTCTATCAATTTTACCTATTACATCATATAAAATCAATTTTTGTTCTAGAAACAAATTGTTGGGGAGATTGTGAAAATGTCGAAAATAACGGCATATCAAAGATTCAAAGACATTAAACATGTAAATATAAGTCACTATCTTATATATATAATATTTAGTTCATTAATAGTCGATATAAGATTAACTACTCACGCTTTAACTCAACACACAATAACAAATGAAATAAACGTGGAAGTTGGTTATAGAGTTATGGTGTTGTACTTGCAGCTAAAGTGGACACCTATATTTGACGTGTCTCTTATTTTATCCACCAATGTGCTTTATAATCTAGATGTCACAGTACTCTTGATTGCAGCTTTAGTACTTGATACCAATGATATACTCACAAATTTAGAGTGCTAAACAATTTATATTATTGATTAATTAATCACATTAAAAGTTACATACATTATGCATATCAATTTTTTCATCATAAATGCACTTGACTTTCGTGAAAAAGGGTCCTTTACTGCCTTTATAGCAAGAGGTTGGCTGAAAAGAGAGTGTTAAATTTTGAAGCATTGTCTTAAATTTTGAAAGCAATTATCTTAAACGGTTAGACATCATGCTTTTATATCGACCTAGATATGGAGAAAGTAGTAAAAGAATCGTTCTATATAGCTGTCATGAAATTGAAATGTACCGTAGCCATACCTATCAATATATATCAGAAAATACACGTGTGACATTTGGCTCTAGTCATTAGAACTACAAAGCAGTGACTCATCATTTCTGGCTAAGATTATAGAATTTATAGCAAAGTCGTAAAGTACAAATTCTTTTTCAGTTCTTCAAAACATGATTTCTAAGGAAAAAGGACAAATAATTGGAAGTCGACCTCTTCATCATGAAATAATTGGTGGTTCTTTTTTCCTTTTATCATTAATTGTGGGCTAGTGGACCGGTAAGCCGTAGGTCCAAATGCTTAGATCAAAAGAGTAGGACTTAAGTGTATGTCATAGTTTTGCTTATCTCTTTTCACTGGTGAAGTTGTTTATTCTCTTATTTCAACGATAATTAACTATCGTTCAGTATTTTTCAATGACAGCTAACTTATGCTAACACTGTTAAGATCAATTCAATCACCTTTTAAATTGGATCAACCGATCTTAGTTAACTACTACCAGTGAAAAATGTCAAGCGACAGTTAATTGTCACTATTATAAGGGAATGAACAATTTCATAAATGAACGTAAAAAAAAAAACTATTTCCATAAACATGCAAATATGCGAATTGTTAGTATATTATATATTACTATATATTTTTTTTATGTTAATAATCTGTTTTGAACTCTGCTCGTCCTTCACAAATCAATTCCTTCAATTATTTGGCTCTAACACTTGAACTACATATGGTTGGAGCGTAATGATATTCTTTCTAATAGGAAATTAGCAAATATTGCAGAAGTGGTTGATAGTAAGTTTGAGAGTATCCCTGGTACTTATAGTAATAAATTATTTTGCTTGTAAAAAAAGCTATTGAATTGCTTAATTACTTTTATATTAATACCACATATAAGAAGAAGTGGAATGCTAGCAATATTTATTTTTCAATACTCCCTCTAACATCCATTTTTTTATTGGATGAAATCAATGTATGTCTCACTACTTTTTGTGGGTTCAATTATCAAAGTGTAAACCTACAATGATTTAAACCAATAAAAAAGTGAGTATTAAAGAGAATGTTCAAAAAGAGTGTTGCTAAGATAACTCTAGAATCATTAATTGCTCTCTTTTTTCTTATTAATTATACAATGCTATTTGCTAGGAAGAAAGTGATTACATCTGTCGAAAAAAATTACATAAAAGTAAACCTGTAAAATAAATCGATAAACAAGCAATTGGTCCTCAATTCTATGCCGAAAACCAGCATACCTTCGTACTTACAACGTTAACATTTGTCCCTAAAACAATGAAAAGTTAATTATCCGATAAAAAATTTAGGACAACTAGCATAACACATCTCAACTCGTCATGTAAGTACTCACTCCTATGAATATATTCATCATGCAGGGGCGGATGCATTTGAGAGCTATGTGAAGCTAAAACTCCACATTAAATTTTTCTTTTTTTTTTAATAAATAAAAGATATGTTAAAAATAAGATCTTTTAAATGTTTTATCACTTATTAATGATACCAAAAAAATTATAAAATACATAAGTTATAAGACAAGCTTACCATTTTAAATTTCTCCAACGGTAGTTAACTACCGTGGAGCATCAAAATTGTTTTTTTTTATTATTATGGCAGAGCTTCCTCATCCGTTTGGGTAATTTACCAGGATTCATCAGTCACCACAAGTCCAAGTGCCTCTATTTCCCATAATAGTATACTAAATATTGGAAGTGGCCATTGCAGGATAAGGATTTTATTTTCCATCCAATTATGAGAATTAAGGGTTAAACGAAGGTTGAATTTCATCATTGGAATTTTTTTTGGGACAAATGTAATAGAGGAATCATCATGTCCATTGTTGTTGTTGATTTTGTTTAAGCATGAGTAACTGCTACTTCGTCTTTGTGTTGATGAATTGGTGCTAGATTTGATGAAACATAGCAAGTGGGAAAAAGGAAGAGAGAGTGTGAGTGATTACGTGGCGGGATGTGGATGGTTGGATGAAATGATGCTGGGGAATCCAATGACCGTGATTGAAGACGAGAGGTAGGTGGGTAGAAGATGAGAATTGGAAACAGAAAAGCAATTTTTTAGTGGCAGTTAACTACCTATGTTGTGAAGTTATGTATGTCATAAAACCAATTTTCTTTTGCTTATCTCTTTCGCCTATACTCTTTTCACTCGTGAAATTGTTTATTCACTTCTCTCAACGATAATTAACTATCGTTTGATATTTTTCAATAACAATTAACTTTTACTAACACTGTTCAGATCAATTCAATCACCTTTTAAATTGGATCAACCGATCTTAAAAATGTCAGCGGTAATTAACTACTATCCCTGAAAAATATCAAGCGACAGTTAATTGTCGCTATTATAAGGAAATGAACAATTTCATAAATGAACGTAAAAAAAAAACAAACTATTTCCATAAACATGCAAATATGTGAATTGTTAGTATATTATATATTACTATATTTTTTTTATATGTTAATAATCTGATTTGAACTCTGCTCCTCCTTTACTAATCAATTCCTTCAATTATTTGGCTCAAACACTTGAACTACATTTGGTTGGAGCGTAATGACATTCTTTATAATAGGAAGTTAGCAAATATTGCAGAAGTGGTTGATAGCGTTTGAGTATTCCTTGTACTTATGGTAATAAATTATTTTGCTTATAAAAAAAAGCTATTGAATTGCTGAATTACTTTTATATTAATACCACGTATAAGAAGAAGAGTATTGCTAACAACATTTACTTTTCAACACTCTCTAATACCTACTTTCTTAATTGATGAAATCAATGTATGTCTCACTACTTTGTGTGGGTTCAATTATCAAAGTGTAGACTCACAATGATTCAAACCAATAAAAGAGTGAGTACTGAAGAGAGTGTTCAAAAAGAGTGTTGTTAGCATAACTCCAGAGTCATTAATTGCTCTCTTTTTTCTTATTAATTATACAATTCTACTCTCTCCGGTCTCAAATGTAAGAAATTTTTCATTTTTTAGATTCATTCAATAAATGATGTATGTGGTCCTTATTATAGACCGCATACATCATTTATTAAATGAACTTAAAAAGTGAAAAGTTTCTTACATTTGAGACCGGAGGGAGTATTTGCTAGGAAGAAAGTAATTACATCTGTCGAAAAAAATTACATAAAAGTAAACCTATAAAATAAATGGATAAATAAGCAATAGGTCCTCAATTCTATGTCAAAAACTAACATACCTTCCTACTTACAAACGTTAACATTTGTCCCTAAAACAATGAAAAGTTAATTATCCGATCAAAATTTTAGGACAACTAGACATATAAGTACTCACTCCTATAAATATATTGATCATGTGATCGATGATATGAATAAAATCCATTCCATGTTATATATATTCACCCAAAAGATATAATACTATCGTATAGAATTATCTTTATTTAGTTCATATATTTTTAATCACTATGAACTATCCACCACTCACATTTGATTTTTATTTACTGGATGTTCCTTGGGGGACATCTATTCACCACTCACGTTTGAATTTTCAATTCAACTCTTTCAAAAAAAAAAACTGTTTGAATATGTATACTTCAATTTGAAATTTGAAGTGTACATATTCTATTTATAACTTTGGTTGAAAAATATCCTAGCCGATATTTAATAACTTTCATTTTTATATTTTTCTTCTTGGTCTCTCGGATAAAATTTTCTGACTCTCATACAAAATCTACATAGTCATTCCAGTTAGCTTACACGTATTGCAATTTAATTAATTATGAGAAGAATATGTAACATAACATGAGAAAGTGTCCTTCTTGCGGTGCCGTGGTTTGATTATATATACAGAAAATAGTATTAACCCTAAGTTTTCAAAGTATATACTACATCAACAGCTAAGCAGTGTGCAACTTCAAGGCCCACACAACCTACCAATTTTTTGTTCCCAACTACAGTGTGTTGAAATATCAATGAAATTGAATCAACATATTATACCCGTAAGAAAGTTGAATGGTATGTATGTTTTCCTAGTAAATTTTAATTCACTTACAGCTATATATATGTCTTCTACTAAGTGTATTGTGGAAAGATATATATGACATGCTCATAAACAATTTACTTTGGTAGCATACAATTTTCTGAAAACGTAAAAGGCAATTTGTTTTGTTACAAACATGCACAATTACGAACTACGTACAAACGTTTCATATGTGGATACATATGGATGGTGTCACACTGATGGAGACATCAAAATATGATAGAACTAGAAACAAAAGTAGTAGCAAAAAAGAACTATATGACTATGTCGGGCAAAGTGTATTTCCAAAAATATGAAAGGTTGAGAACACATTGTGAATGAAGTGTGTATTTTGATCTTGAGTTAGAAAGGTTTGTTGGAGAATACGATCACTATAATGAATTGCCAATGAAATGTGTATGCATACATCCAATTATCCTTGAAATAATATTACATCTCTCAAATGTATTTAGACTATATTTCTTTTGTGCTATTAGATTTGTTTCAAATTTTCAACAAAATTAATTAGATAGAATCGTATATAATTTTAATTGTCGTTGGGATATAATATAGGTTGATTTGGTGGGTGGAGTGTTGGAATCAATAAGTTAAATGATAAGAAGGTTGAAAGTTCTATTCTCACTCTCAACATAATCCTAGCAATTAATTACTAACAATACTAAAATTGTGGAAATTGTTTGTTTAAAAACAAGTTATAAATGCGATTAAAATGTCATGTAGAACGGAAAAAAGTGGTTAGATCAAACAATTGGGATGAAATAATTATTGGTCAAATTATCCTTACCTCATGATCAAATAAATCCGAATTGCTAGGGTCCTCTATCTCTGAAAATTGGAGAGTTAACAAAAAAACAAAATTGGTTCAAAAAAATGCCAAACTCCTTTACATTACAATTGCAATTATGGCTGCAAATCTCAAATTAAAACTATATCTACAATATGATTATTCTTTTCAGATTAGGCATGTTCCGGTTTCAGATGTATCATGGACATACCGACACATATGACTACAATGAATTGTGTCCTTTTTATAAATTAATATCGGTGTCGACGTGTCTGTATCGTCTCTGATGTGCATGTTTAAGTTTCCTAGTTTTTCCTATCTTTCTAGTGGTGCATTATATTATTTTGAAAACATATATTATGGAGTACATGATATTATGAATGCTGCAACCATCATGAATGATTAATTAATTTATATATTACAATGAAGGAACAATTAACATAAGTTGATTGAAGAAAAACCACACAAGAGAGGAGCAGCCATACGTGGGGGGAGTATTGCTTGATTATACAACCTGTACTCCTGAAACGACATGTGTAATTCAGATCTAAGTAACCTTAGTTTGATTCAACGTTAGCATATATAATATGATATGATATTAATGATATGTGTATTAGTCAAAATTTGAATAAATAGAAAAATGTTAGCAAGATGGGAAGCACGAATATAATCACCACTATAATTTTGCAGTGCCGTGCTTCATAAACTTCTTTTCCCCCTCACAACCCACTCTTTAATTTTTTTCATTTTTCCATTCGTGCTATCTTATCCCTTGTATAAAAAATATATAAAATTGTATATTAAGTGTATTTATATTTGTAATAGATTCATTTACACTCAGACATGCACTAATCCCTAGATAGTTTTTTTTTCAGGTTTGTCTTAGTAGTTAGTACCAATAATTCACTTTGTTTTGACCTTGAAGCATTCCAATGGGTATAAGACTAATTAATCAATTGAAGTATGGATCTTATAATTTTACATCATCACATACATCACAATCTCTCTTGGTAGATATTTTCAAATTTTATTAAAATATTATCTATTCATTATCGATGTATAAAATTATGATAAATGTGAATTAGATGTTTACAATTTTGATTAATTCAGAAGATATAAAAATAAAATAAATGATTAATGAAGATAAAGATACATATAAAATTAAAAGCACAGTAATATCGAACACTTATTTTTTAAGTAATTAAAAATATTCAATCAAGTGTCTCTTACAAATGTCCTTAGGAAACTTGTTAGTTAGACACTAAAATTATTTGTAGGTTACAAGGCAAGATAAAATGTAACAAGTAATAACTATCAATACAATCTTTTGAGGACTTTTCCTCAAAATTGGAAAGAAAAATAAAGTTAAAAAAAAAATAGAAAAGAACTCAAACTATTTGCTCTTGCTATGAAACCTCTTATATACACTTGACAAACTCCATCCCTATTTCTGTTCTATTCTCAAGACTACCCTTTGGGTGTCTATAGGCCAAAAAGAAAGCAAGAGTTGATCTAATCTCCCTTGCAACATTGTCTTGATCTTTCCTCATTTTGTTGAGAGAGTTAGAGCCAATTTTGAGAACAATGATAAGAATTCATTATTTCCATATTTAAAATGATTCTATAGAATATGGTGTGGCTGATCAATCTTTTGTTGGAGTGATATCTACTTCTTAGGATATAATGTTATGGGCAATCCATTTTGGGGAAGAGCAAAAGGACCATATTGAATCCCATTCTTTGTACCCTCCACAGACCACCTGCACATAATAATGCAAACAAAACTTAGAAACAAACTTCTAAAATTTAGAAAATATCAAAAACCGAACATAGTGCATTTTAGATCACGTTTTAGTTTGACGAAATTACAGTTGCATCGCGGTTTTTTTAATCTCTAAAGTCTAATCACCATGGAATAGTGTAATTTACGTCAAACTTTCCATCAATCTAAACATACTTTTAGAGGATCCAAACACTAAATTTGAGTAGAAAAATTACTTGTAATCAAGTTTTACCAACCTGTACTTTGTGGTCAGATGATGTAAGAGGACTAAAATCTCCATCTTGGCTAATTCATTGCCAGGACAAGCGTGGATCCCACTGCCAAATGGCATAAAAGTATTGGGTTTTGTGGCAGCCTGGCAAATGATTAATAGAATCTATCAAACTCATGGATCTTTTGTATTAACACATGAATAGGAAGAAGAAAAAAAACAAAACAAAACTATGGTAAATAGTAATGCATAATAGTTCATGCTCAATAATTACCTCAAATCTTGAAGGATCAAACTTTTCTGGATCTTTGAAGTTGTTTGGACTATGATGTATATTCCTAAATAGTGGCAATACTTTCCACCCTTTTGGTATAAGATACCCTAAAGAAGAACCAAACATAGAATCTATAAGTCTAAAGGCAAAGGAATAAAAGAATGAAAATTTAAGGTATCATATAAGATTTGGAAAAATATTGACCTTGATATTCAACATCTTCAACTGCTTCTCTAAAAGTGAAAGACAAAATTGAAGCAACTCTAAGAGTCTCTTGAATAACCCTTGAAGTTATAACCATTTTCTTTGTATCTTCCCAATTAAGACCTTTTTCTTCACCATTTTCTTCTTTGCTCTTCAATATAGATTCTTGTTCCTCCTATTAAAACATGTCAAAACAAAGTAAGAAACCAAACTACAAATTTTTCAAGCCACGAAAAAATAATAAATATATTTTTTTTTTTACAAAACAATGATTGAAGGATAAAGGTAGGACCCTAAACACTTACAATCACTGATTCTAGGACATTGATATTTTCACCAAGGTACTTAACAATCCACGTAAGCACACTAGCTGTGGTATCACGAGCTGCAAAAATAACTCCAATTACATTATCTGCTATTTGTTCATCACTTAGTCCTGATTTTTCATCCATGAATGAACCTAATAAATCTTTGTATTCTTGTTTCTTCTCTCTCCTACTTGAGATTATTTGAGCTAAGATCTGTGCAAGTTCTTTTCTTGCTTTCATTGCCTTGTGGAAGAGTGTTCCTGGAAGATTAATTGGCATTGAATTGTACCCTTTTTCTAGAGTGTAGTAACACTGTTTTAATTGCTCTCTGTAGTGAATTTCATCTTTTCCAAAAATTGAAAGTAGAGCAACGTTGAATGTGAACTGCAATGACCCAAAAATTGAAAATTAATGAAATGAAACCCATTAGCCTAATCATTTTTTAAGAAAATGAACATAGAAACAGAGTATAATCTGTTTTATGCTCTGTTTTTTAGACTCACCGTTTTCATTTCAAGGAAAGTGGTGATTAAACGTCCTTCCATTGATTTAAGACTATCTTCAGCAATGGATTCAATGTCAGGAACAATATTTCTGATGGCTTCCGGCATGAAAGTGCGAAGAACAAGTCTTCTCAAATTAGCATGATACTCTCCTTGATGAAAAAAGATAGCTTGTTTTCCCAACATCCTCTCTTTGCTAGCAGGAAATGTTGGTTTGAAAAGTTGAGCTTTATTCAACACAAATTTTGCAGCTTCAGGACTTGAAATCATCACACATGGACACCCTAAAATGTGAGACTTGAACATAGAACCAAACCTAAAATATACAAGAAAATTTGAATATTTGTGTTAGTGAAATTTTTCCATGAAGATGGATAAAAGTGGAAAGTATTAAGAATTTTCTATGCACCTTTTAATTTTTGATGCAAAGAAAACATTAGGGTCTTGAGAATAAAGTTGAAACGTTTCTCCTATGTAAGGCCAACCCATTGAACCAGGTGGGAGTGGCAAGTCATGTCTTTTTGAGACAAAGGATTTGATGAATATTCTGAACAGAACAATGAAGAGAATAGAAGTAAAGAAACATAACATGATACTTAGTTCCATGTTTATGTTTATGTTTTTATGTTTATGTTAGTGTGAGTAATAGAATTGTTATAAGGGAAAGAGAAGAAGAAGAAGAAGAAAAAGAAGGTGTGTGACAAAATAAGTTGAACATATGAGGTATTTATAGACTTTGCATTAATTTGAGAGTGATATAAAAAAATGAAGGAAGAAGAATGGAAGGAGGGAAAAAAGTTTTAGATTACAGCTCGATTTCCACACACGGACGGAATCTCCCTCTCCAGCTCATAGAAACTTTTTTATTTTGGTACAATAATTTATTTTTCTTTTAATGAACAAGAAAAAGAGAGAAATAGTGTGCACGTGTCACAAGGTTTTCTACTTTCTACATCTAAAAATAATGTATATATTTATAAGATTTAGAGTTTGGTTGACCGTATTATGTATATGGAGAGTGAGTGGTGTCTTTGTTTGTTGGGAAGGTGGGATTAAGACTAGTGAAAAAAGGGTCTATAATCTTATCAATTAATTAATCATAATCATAGACATTATCACATAAGCGACCTTTCATAAAAACCAAAAGGGAAACTTTTTTTTTTTTTTTTTGTGTCACTTGCATTTTCCGTACTAGATGGATTCTCTTAATATTTTAAGAGTTTTAATGCAATTATGTTGGAGTTCTATTGCTTAGTGAT
>Ga0228710_1009226_pt1 | contig 13802 bp, 7 predicted proteins | sample MedpolnodulmetaG_FD_177995 | JGI IMG/M metagenome (GOLD analysis project Ga0228710, IMG submission 177995) | Root nodule microbial communities from Medicago polymorpha collected in Santa Monica, California, United States - pink nodules | ecosystem: Host-associated > Plants > Roots > Nodule...
CGTATTGAAGTGGTAATTGTTCTTTAGAAGAGAATCAATTGCAGATTGATTTTGTTGGAGATATGTGTTGGTAGAAGAAGAAACTAAAATATAAAGAAAATAAGTTATTGAAATTTATGCCACCAAATATTTTAGTCATTTACCCAAAAATGATTGTCAGATGGTTACTGGCTATAGCGAGTCACACTGTGAGGTCCACAGCTGGTCCCTTAGTTTTAGGGTCCATATTAGGGGCTTCCGTACATTTAATAGTGAATTATTGACTCACGTTGTTGTAGGTGAGCATTTTTTTTAATCAAGTGATGCACCTTCTTCATAACTGTGGTCTACCTATAGAACAAGGCCCTAGGCATAGGCCGGGGGTGCGAGGGCCTAGGGCCCTTGCCGGTAGGGGGCCTCAAAAAAATTTTACGGTTGGGGTGGATATAGAAATATTTGGTATTTGGGGGGTGTGGATAGTAAAGTTTACTCAAAAGCCCAAACATGTTGAAAGGCTGTGCTGAAGTCTGTTAATGTTTATGGCCCTTTTGTCTCAATTTGCTATATATACACCCACCCTATAAATTTTTTAGTTTTTCTTAATAATGTGTCAAAAAAATTATTATCGAATAAATTTGTGATATTTTTTTGGGCTCTTTGTTTCTAATAATGTACCTCGCTAATATTAAATATATTGATCATATTTATTTTCCAAGAAATTGGGAATTTTATAACAAAACAAATTATATTTTAGTTGAAAATAAGCCTACTAAATAAATTAATCTTAATGTTATCTTTTAAATGTTCCAAAAAATTAAATAATATCATTATGCTAAATCATGTGAGACGAATTTAGGATCATGTGACCCACTCATATTTTTTTGTTGTTTTTTCGTAGTAAAACGCGGAGAAAAAACGAAAAAGAATACCTAATAAAATCACAACAATGAGCTAAAAAAAATTATGATGTATTATGTAAGGGACCCTTTTCTCATATTATGCCTAAGGCCTGTAAAACTCTAGGAACGGCCCTGCTATATAGAAGATGTCGACTACTTAAATTTTGATAATGGGAATACAATGAACAATCTGTTGCATGAGGTTGCCTGTTTTGTACCCTTTTTCGACATTCAGAAAATGGTTTTGCAGAGCAAATACTGTTCTTAAAAGATTAAAAATTTACTCTAATAAATGGTTTTGCAGAGCAAATACTGTTCTTAAAAGATTAAAAATTTACTCTAATATCTGGTTTCATATTACTTTCAATTTTCTACTCATATTGACATAGTTTAAATTTTTCCACGTCCAGAACTTGTCTATGAGAAGAAAACTAGGTGATTTGATAAGTTGCCTCGTCCTTTTTTTTAAGAAACCACCGAAATTAACACCGAAGAAAATCAAACACGAGACCTTAAGATGAACACATTACAAAGTCGTAAACCAACATCACTAGACTAACACAAGTGGGTCCATAAGAACTAGAGTTGGTTTGAACTTGTTGAGAGATTAACCCTCAGCCATGTCTATTTATAGCAAGAGGATTACAATCAAGATCCCTTAATTAGAGGTATATTAATAAGAACTTATATCTATCTAACTCATTTACAATGAGAAATCCCTGGAAAACCTATTGATCAAGGATTTAAAATTTAACTGTTAATATGGTGGCTTCCTTGAAGTTTATGGAAATCTTCAATTTGAGATAGTGAAAGTCAAAAGCAACTCTCTAATATTTTGTTTTAGTTTATATGAATGGATTATATTGTACCTGTGATAAGTCAGATCAAATAATGAGATTCCTTTCTACTACACATTATGAACAACTTTACTTTAGTTGAAACTCTTATTTTTCCTTTCTCACGTGTATATTGTGGCCTAGGAGTGGTATATGAATAGAGGTAGGCCTTTTGATGACCATTCAATTCCGACAATTTATAGTGCTGTTAAAAGTAATTGTTCTTCTATTTCCCTTGAGGAAAATGTGACGAATAAAAATCATGAACATGTCCCAGCGGGGATTGGATCTAGCATAAGAGATTAGACTTTCACGATGTAGCAAATTAAAGTTTAGATTTAATTGAGAGATAATTACATTTCGTGTCCGACATATCTTAAATATGATGATTATTTTCGTTGGAGAAAGCCTATGAAGAACAAAACAAAATCATGAGCACGTCAATTTTAATTTTCAGTTTATTATTGACTACAAAAGCAGTTGTTACGGAGGGTAACTTGTGCGCTCTCGCACAGAAACACTGCCTCGGCCAATCTTAATCATTGAACCGATCTCCATCTAACTCCCATATATGTTGCTGGATTTCACGGAAGCAGTTACGCTGAGCTCAGCTATGCAAGCGTGGCTCCACACCACGTCATGTAGAATCACTTTTTCACACATTTCTCACACTTCTCTCGAGAGAGTACAAACACTAACTTGAGCGTCGGAACACTAGAGCTCTTCCCCACCATCGACGAACAACCTCCACTGCACTGCAACTCTTCCACCACCGTACTGGATTGTCATAAGCATGAGCTTCGAAAATCGCGTTAACCTGATTCTGTTCCCGGATAGATCATCATTCAATTATCGTTTTGCTGGATGATTTGTAAAGAATGCATCCATACATAGCTGCAGTTTTAAATGATGCTATTTATTTACATGTTAGATTTTTATTAATCAAATTGACTTGGTACGTAGCAATGTTTTTATTTTTTGGCATAGGCAAATGTTAGTGGGTTGTGTTACTTTTTGGACCACCTTGCTAGTACTCTCTTGGTGTCCCTTTACTCGCCAACCAACCTGCATGCTTGGGATTAGTATGTAGCAGTGTTAACATGAATCTTATCATCTTTTCTAGTTGCACGATTTGGTCTTCAAAATATTTAGTATATACTTTGTTGTTTTCATATTTTAATCTTGAAACAAAGCTACTAGGATATTAGAATCTAGATAATAATGTCTGCGTAAGAATTTTTTTCATTATGTATACGGTAAATTGTCTATAAATTTTTTAGTGCAACTAGTTAGTGTACTTCAACAACTCTAATTGAGATTAACTAACTCTTATCCTATATCCTACTTGGTGGTATTCTTTGAAAAAATCTAATCAAATGGATCTCAATCTGAAGTCATAATTTATTGTTTAATCATAAATAGTGAGAATTTGAATGAGTGTCTTGTTAGAGACATTATATATATATATATATATTTTTTTTTTCTACCAGTGAGAAAAACATCGTAAGATTCCTGCATCATTCTGAAAAGTCTTGTTTACAAGATTAAATATGTTAGATGACTATTAGAATATTTAGAAACAGGAAGTGGAAAGCACTTAGGTAAAGTAAGGACAAGTTTATTTTCGATATGAAGCATTCATTACAACACCAATAAAATACTATTGTAAATCTTAAACAAAGACTTATACACAACATAAATGATTTTGTTAATAACAAAATTCAAAACAAACTCCCCTAGAATGAGGTAAGATTGTCGGTATTTTGAGATATCCACTGTGGACACCTACCTTGCCGGGAACGCGGTTGTCGTCCAATCCACCAATGGCTGCCTGAGCATCACCTTCCTACGCTTCTGCTTCTCATGCGCTCAAAATAACTTGCTATATCCGCTTGTGAATTTTAGAGATGGAAGAATCCCAAATCATGACACATTATGCATGCGGTGTATGAAGAAGCGAGAGATGAAGAAGGAACAAGGTTTTGAAGGTGAAAATGTGACGGGTCGACACTAACATTAACATAGACACTTTGATGACACATGATTATTTGGAAATCACATAAAGTAATCATATGTGTAACACGCATCAGACACGCTGTCAATATAAGAAGTGTCAGTGCTTCATAAACCATACACTCCTTTTGATTGTGCTAAAATTTTCAATTATCAATTACTCTCAGCTCAAGCAAGTTAATTGATTAAAGTAATTAAGAAACAAACAAATGCATAGTATATTTAACACTATATACTAATTAGTTGAGTTAGTTTCCAGGAGCATTTGAATAAGATGATAAGAGATTTCTTCTAGCATAACCATAGGTCTAGGTTCGAATCTAGTCTTAGAAATGCAACGGTATTAAATCCCTTACAGAGACTTTACAATCCATTACGATCCTACGCAGCTCAAAGGATTAATTTGTGCAATTGAACACGGAGGTCACCCGGTTCACACATAAAAAAACTAGCTGAACTAGTGTTACAACTTTTTTCTTCCATGCAATATTCTTTGATTAGGTTGCTATTTTTATTCAGTGTTACTAATTTTTATATTAAAATCTACACTATTCTGTACTTTTAGTAGTGAATTATTGACTCACATTGTTTATGGAGCAAATGATGCACCTTCATACCTGTGTGGCTTACCTGTATAGAAGATGTTGATGATGGGAATACAATGAGCAATCTGTTGTAAGAGGTTTACAATCATAAAATGGTTTTGCAGAACAAATACTATTCTTAATAGATTACCAATTTACTCTAATGATTTGATTTCCCTTTCTACTGCAACTCTAATATTTTGTTTTGGTTATATGAATGGATTATATTGTACTTGTGATACGTCAGATCAAATAGTTTAAATGAGATTCTCTTTTACTGCACATTATGGACAAGTTCACTTTAGTTGAAACACTTATGTTTCCTTTCTCACATTGTGGCCTAGAAGTTCTATATGAATAGGTAGTCCTTTGAGGTGGGTCTTTTGAAAACCATTCAATTCCGACAATTTATAGTGCTGTTAAAAGTGACTGCTCTAGTGTTCTTCTATTTCCCTTAAAGAAAACGTGAACAATAAAAATCATGAGCATGTATCATGGGGAGGGCTTAGACTCATACAACATGGCGAACTATGATTTGAATCCCGAACTAAGAGAGGTATCCACATTTAGTGATTCTCCTTAATAAAAAAAAGGGTTTTGTTAACGAGTGCCCTCGGGGCACTCTTTAAGCATCCTAAATTAGGAAATTATTCTTCAAAAAAGTCAAATAGTTCAATATCCAATGCATTGAATACACAATTTTTCATAAAAACTTACGATTTAAGACCCTTAAAAAATGCTTCTGGGGCACTCGTTAACATTTCCCATAAAAAAAATGACCATGTAACTATTGTTGTTAAAATCGTGACTTAAATCCCAAAATCCAAGATTTTGCAACATTACTCACCTTCATCGACTGATATCCATTGCAAAATCCAAAAACAGGCAAAATCTAGTAAAATCGCATAAAATTGTGAAATCCCTCCATTCTGTCTTCAATCAGCTTCGTTGTCTTCGATTTCCTCTTCAATCAGCTTCGTCAAGCTTGAAACTTAAGTAGACGATATGTAAGTATTTTGTCAGGCATCTAGTTTTTGCCTTGAAACTTATGAGTCACTTACTCACTTGTGATCAAGTATTTTGTAGACATCTAGTTTTTGCCTTGAAACTTTAGAGTCACTTACTAAAGAATATTTGGCATCGAGATTTGAGTCATTTATGTATAAGTATTTTTCGGACTTGAAACTATGAGTCATTTATGATTGTATGCAATTTATAACATATATTTAGCATTATTTTTGTTTTGGTAGAATCGATATCGATTCTGATTGCGATTTTACGATTTTCGATTTTGTTATCCTATATCGATTCTACAAAAGTAGTTGAGTAAAATCCTTCGATTTCGATTGCAATTTTACGATTTTCGATTTTGCTATTCCATTTCGATTTCGATCTGAAGCAAAATCCCGAATTTTACAGCCTTACATGTAACAAAATAAATAGTTGGACGTTTATTTACTTACTAAATAAGCAGTCAATTATCAGTTTGCTGGATGATTTGGAAAGAATGCATGCACACATAGCTGCAGTTTCAAATGATGTTATTTATTTACAGGTTAGACTTTTATGACTCAAATTGACTGGGTGCATAGCATGTAGCAATGTACTTTTTTATTGGCAAATGTTAGTAGGTTATGTTAGCTTACAAGATTTGAACCCTGGACCTCCTCGTTAGTACTCTCACGATGTCCCTTAACTCAACAACCGAGGTGCACACTTGCAACTAACATGTAGCATTGTTAACATGGCTCCTATCAACTATTCTAGATGCACATTTTGGTCTACTTTGGTGTATATACTTTGGTGTTTTCAAATTCCACTCACAAAACAAAATTACTTAGTATATGGTAGGTAATAAACTGTATATAAGGTTTTTGTTGCAACTAGTTATTGTACTTGAACAACTTTCTAATTGAGATTACCAACTCTTATCCAATATCCTTACTTGGAGGTAATTATTTGAAAGCATCTACTTAAATGGATCTCATTCTCAATCACGTGATAATTATTGTTTAATGTTAAATTGGTGGTAATTTGAATGTATGGTTTGTCATAGAGAAAATATATATGATTTTTTTTTCCACCTGCTACAAAAGCATTGGGAGATTCTTGCATTATTCTGAGAAGTCTTGTTTAATAGATTAAATATGTTAGATATGACTGTTGGAATATTTAAAACTAGGAAGTAAAAAGCACAGTAGTTTATTTTCGACATGAAGCATTCATTAGTCATTACAACTCCAGTAGAAGATTTGTAACATTCTGCCATAAAGCATAATTTTTCAATTTTATTTTCTGCAAAGCGTCCGAAACATAGCAGTACACGCTTGCTAAAGCCGATTTCTAAAGGCCTTCGATGAAGGCCACCCCGGTGTTCTTCAACCAAACATTACCTTGGATGAGTTGGGCCACTGTAAACTTGTTTGCCTCGGCAGCATTGATGATATGATAACCAGGCCATTTCACTCTCTTGCTGGTACCAGCACCGGGTCCGCTGTTCTTGTACTCTCCGTAATACAATGTTTGGAGAAAGTCCTTACTCGCGGCATCCCATTCAGCCCATCCTGTTGGGTCAATGTGGGCTCCTAACAAGGACTGCATCACAACAGTCCTGGAGTATTTCTTCCATGGGCGGCCTAAGTAAGTTTTGACGGAGCCTATCACAGGTTTGAGATCCGTGCTTGGTATTACATCGCATTGCTGAATTGATGTTGCAGTGTTCTGGTTTGGGTCTAATCGACCCTGGGCTGTGACCATGTTGTTTTGGTTGGCCATGGGCTTTCGGGCCACGAGTTTGCACTTCTGCAACACAACAGCTGCGTCTCCAAAGATAAAGTCAATGGTACCGGTAATGAAGGAGTCACGGTAAAATTGTCGGTTGGTGTGTGCGTAGAGAGTGTCTTGAAATGCATCAATTTTGCAGCGGTTAATGACAGATCGATCAGAACCGACGCGCAGAGCAACTGCCTGATGCTTCTGTGGACCTGCCGTGTTTTGGAATCCAATGTCCTGAGCTATAAACCCATCCCCAACAGCAGCTACAAAACCAAATTATATACGAATCAAAATCAATGTCACAGAAAAATTGAAATGGTAAATACTGACAAGGGAAAAATTTCATACCAACAGTTGCAGTTTGGAAGGTGCCTGTTCCATCAACATAATTTAAGCTGCCAGTGATTATCGTTGCATCCATACCGTCACCCACGAGCATCACGTTCGTCTTTGAACTAGCGATTTCTACATTCTCTTTGTAGATTCCCTTTTTCACATAGATAACATACCTTGCAGTACCTTTGTTAGGTGCAGATGCAACAGCCTCAGCAACAGTCTTGAACTTGCCGCTCCCGTCTTTAGCCACGACAACATTGGCCTTTATGTCCCCAACTGAAGACTCCAATAGCCTTCGATCTTTACTTGTTACCCAAGAGGGAAAGTCACCATTCAATGATTCATCAATGAATTCGTCGCGATCCTTTGGAGGTAAAACGGCAACAAGCACAGCGAGAGAAGATCTAGCTCTTGATATTAAGTCCTGAAGGTCATTTTCCATAACAGCCCGAGATGTACCTTCTAATCCATCCAAACAAGTTGCATGGTTAGTGAGCACACCACTAAGCCATGTGTGTGCATCATGCTGTGAGTCAGTGTTATCTTTTGTTAGAGATAACACTGAGTCCCAAACTCTTTCCATGGACAAGTCCATTAGTTTTTCACAGACATTCAAAGCATTTTCTTCTCTAGGGCTGTTAACTCGGCGTTTGATAACATTGGCCGTGTCCAAGACTTTTTGAATGTGTGTGGTGGATTTGGTTAACAAGGATATCAGAGTACTCAATTTGTGATCTTTTGTGCCTTGAACTACCTCTGATACATGAGTTAAGCAGGAGTTTGTATCAAGTGCATGTTCACACACATTGGGAGCTGAAGAGAAGTGGAAAATGGAGATGGGTTTGTTGAGATGAGAAATAACAAGGGCTGTTGAACTTATGATAGCTGCTAAAGAGAGAATTACCCAAAATGTTTTGGGAATGGATTTTCTAGGCTTGTCTAGCAAAGTTTCTTGGGTAGCCATACTGATAATGTAGCTAGTGTTGGTTGCTTAGTATGATCTGTGTTTACTTCATCAAACTATTATATAGGCAAAATAATAAATCATTTTGAAGATAATAATTGCAAAATTAATGGCGCATGTGTTTTCAATTTTCATGCAATTGTTTTGGACCGTAAAGTTGAATATCGACATGGTGTGACCTAAGTGGTAGATGTTTGGATCTCTAAACTATTTTGTCAAGTGTTCGATCATTGACTAGTGCGTGTAAATGATGAGTCATTAACTAGTGTTTTTAATAGATTATTTGAGTCTGTTTTATTTAGATTTATATACTTTTATTTCCTTTTTAGAACTATTTGACTTCAATTGCAAGTTATTTAATTTCAGGAACAAATTTGGTAAAAGATTGAGTCTTGGAGCAAAAGAAAGGGTTTTGGAGCATGATTAAAGGATAAAAGGATCTAAAATATGATTTGGAGCTGATTGAAGACAAAAATATGAAGATCCTGTGCAAAAATATCAGGCGTTGCCGCGCAGAACAGCGGCGTGGCCACGCCTCCAAAGTTTGAAGCTCAATGGCCAAAGTCAGAGAGTTGGCACGGCCGTGCCACCACCACAGCACTCATTTTAATGCTTTTGCTTCTTCGACAAGCTGTCTGTTTAAGTTTATTTCTGACCTAGAGCCCATGGTTTCTTGTGGAACATTCTATTGATGTATTTCTTGGGGCTTAAGTAGTTGTAGACTATAAATAGAGCAGTTAGGAAACATATTCAATCATCTTTTGTTCTTGGGAATTCCAAGTGACAATTATTTCTTTGAAAAAAACAACACCTTTATTTAATTGTTATTTACTTTTATGTTCTTCTTCTTCTTCTTCTCTATGTCTACAATGAACATCAGTGGGTAGATTTCTTTGTCTTGGGATTGTTGGATGAGTCTAATGACCTAATCCCTATCAAACCAAGCCTCAAACCCTAATTTTATGTAAATCTATTTTCTAATCTAATTCACCGTTTTTATAATCAATAACAAGTATTAATCGAAGGATCGAAATATGAAGTTTAATAGTTGTTATTGATTAATCACAAATATCAAGCGAAGGATCGAAAGATAAAGTTTTGATATTGGAACAAGTGAAGTTAGACAAGGATTGCGAAACATGATAATAGTCTAGCAAACCTTGAGACAATAAAGTTTTGTGCTTCAAGGGTTTCAATAGCAATCAACCATGAGAATAGGCGTGGTTGCTAACGAAACATACTCACTGAGACCGAAAGGAGATGTGATAGGCTAAAGAGAAACTTGACTTTAGAAAATAGGTCCAACATAAGGTTCTAGGTTTAGGGTTTGGTTTGTGAAGGATTTGTCACCAAGATAAACCAATAATCCCAAGATGTTTTTATTAGTATATTTTCTTTTAAAAAACAAAATCCAATATTTTCAACTTGAACTCTCATCTAATCATTCTTGAAAGTTAATTGAATTCATAACTCCCTGTCGGAACGGTACTCTTTTTACTACTTTGGTAAAACTGTGCGCTTGCGGATTTTACACATCAGTGAAAATACATATGTTAAGAGAAATCAATCCCTGAAATATATTTGTGCTACTTCGAAAAATTAGTCTTCGCAGTTACACGTGAAGACACCTTATCTTACCAAAAAAATAAAGTTGTGTGACTAAGATTTAACATGTGATAAAGTTCACAACTCTTGTTTGGTCCAATTCATGTAAGCATTAAAGTATGGTTGTTGGTGGAGTTCAACTATTCGTCATAAGTTTAATTTTTTAAGGAAAAGTATATCAATATGTTGTCACTGATCTTCAATAAGAAAATAAAAAATTGACTCGTCAGATGGTAGATTCTTAGATTTTCAATCATTTAATCAGTATTTGAATGGTGCATATATAAGGACCATCTGCAATAGTGAGTGCTTCATCTATCTAGCACCGAACTAAATTGACACATCTGTTATGGAGTGATATTTATTGGTGCTTATAGAGAATGGTGCATATATAAGGACCGTCTCTCTTCATTTTTTGTGTGAATTTCATTTAATATTTTTAATGAAATAAATTAGCATTTTAGAAATGTAATAATAAAGTTATTAGTGGGACATATTAGTAAATTTTGTTGTGGTGTTGGCTTGGAGGAATTAGGTGCTTATTAGATATTGACACTAAATTTTATAAAATGAATTATGTATGTTTGTGGAGCCCACTTAAGCATATAAATAGAAGAGTTCCATTGTCAATGGTCTAAGAGATTAATTTCAAAATATACGTGGGGAGATACTTTAGCTTATAAAAAAAGAAGATAAAAGATAATTTCATATCTCTTTCTTGTCTGGCCCATTTTATTAAGCTTTAATGTATGGTTGATGGTATTATTAAAAGTTCTATTTTTTATTGAAAAAGTATACCAAGTGCATGTGAGCTGTTTAAGTCATATTCATACCTTTTGATTTTTCTTGTATTATTGTATATGTATGAATCATTACAAAGACGGAATAAATGTCTTATTGTGAAGTGAAAGTGGAAGACATCATTGGAGAGTCCCATGCATACGTTTTATTCTTTCATATGTACGTACGGATGACCAGGACAACTGTTGACTAGTAATATAATACAAAAAAATTGGAAGACATACTTGCGCATGTTTTTAACCTGCGCTCTATTGGGCATAAATTGACAAGAAAAAAAAGTCTAACAACACACATTTAAGATACACTTTCTAATATACTATTTGATTGATAAGATTATGAGTTGCTTTTTTGTTAGTTTAATTGTCAGAATTTAACCATTTAAAATAAGTAAGTGGAGAATTTTAGATTAAAATTTCGGCTTCGACATATTGCAATGTTCCGACCAACTGAGTTATGTTCACATGATTAAGATAGAGTTCCTTAAAATAAAATAAAAAAGATTAAGACGGAGTTATTTGATAAAACTAATTTATAACGTTTTCTAACTTTTAAGATTATTTTTTTTTAAAACGCCACTTAAATCTTTTGTTTTTTTCACAAAACTTGAAGTTGCATTTGTGGTTATGTTTATGGCATATAATTTTCTCATGTTTTTATCCTTGATGTTTGAAATGAATCAATTAAATATTAATTTACATTTTTTTATTTATGTAATATTGTATCATTGCATTTGTGTTTGAAGTATTAAATTATTAACATTAAAAATTCAATATGATAGTTTATCTGAAAGTAATTTGTTATAGTCATTTGCTATTGTTAGGTTATTTGTTATATGCTATAATTTCATCTTTTATTAGCTAGTTTATATGAAATTTATTTTTTTAAATAAAGTTTATATGAAACTTTTGTTAGAGAGACTTTTAGTACACATTAATAAAAGAATTCATCCCATTTGACCTTTTTTTTTCCTTCATGGATTTGGGTTTTTATTACTATATAAAATAAAGCACCACGAACTATCTTTATAATGCCTGAGGATAATGAGGGAGGAAGTGATCGCATGTGCACGAGTTTTTTTCAACGATCCATAGCATAAAAATTTCATAATTAAGCATGTTTGATTTGGAACGATTTTGGGATGAGTGTTTTTATAGACAGTTTTTCAAAAAAAAAAAGTGTGAGTAAGAACAAAAATACGTTGTATGGATATTCATCTATTCAAAAGATTGCAATTAATTAATTGAATAGTTTTTATGTTTTGGTGGATGAATTGAGTTGGATATTCCTAACTAGCTTTTAGTGGGATATAGATGTATTAATGAATTGTACAGATGCGAGGTAGGAACTTTTTGGGACTTCGATCTGAAAAAATTTAACTCGGTCAAAAATCTAGATTAAAATTTTAAAAATTCTAACAAATGTTTTTAGGATATTGATTAAGATATTATTGGATGTGATCATTGTATAGAAAATGATGTATTTATGTCTTTTACAAATATTTGAGTTGCATTTTTAAAATAAAATTTTCTCTCATTGATTTCTTAAATAATGCTCTTAGTGCATTTGTTACCATTACCCTTTATATTTTGTCAATTATTTTTGAAATACATACTTTGATAGTTTCAACTCTCACTCCTTTGCTACTTTGGAGTATGGAGAGATTTATTCATCACATATTATCCATTAAAACAAATTTGAGGTTAGAAAACAAATAAATGTGATTGCCGACATGTCAAACCTTATTTCGAGTAGTCACTTGTATGTTTAGTCTCTATGTTTTTTTACGTCCTATCCCATGTATTATAAACCTTTTATCACTCACACTCCTTTGCTACTTTGGAGTATGAAAAGAAAATTCAATTAAAATTAGTTTTGAAACATTTTTGGTAGAGTAATAAATAACTAATAAAATCATCAAAATCATGTTCAATCCAATGAATTGGTTCTTATTAGTCTATATACCCAGTGGGTATATAGTATACCCGTTGGGGTATATAAAAGTCTTAGAATATCATTATTGTAAATTAATGTAAATTGATTAGTCATGAATGTATAGGATCAATACTCTGATTGTATATATACAAACCTAAAGGAATGGAAAGGCAGGCCTATTATTCTAACATGGTATCAGTAAGTATCAGATACTGATCCAAGAACCCTAGTTTCTTTCACTACCGCCGCCGGCCTCCTCTTCCTCCCAAACACCTACGTCGGCCGCTCTCTCTCCCCTTTTCTCTTCTAAAAATCTGATCACCCACCAACATCTCATCATGTCCGGTGTCTCATCGACCCCCTCTTCCCCGCCTACCCACCCCGCCTTCACCATTTCAAACATCACAAATTTCATCAAAATTACCTTGAGTATTGAAAAGGGTCGATATAACACGTGGTCTGAATTGTTCAAAATCCATGCCCGTGTTCATCAAGTAATTGATCATATCATCCCCACCGAAGCTGCACCCTCTCCTGACCTAAAAACCACTGATCTTAATCTCTGGAAACGATTAGATGTTGTTGTCCTACAATGGATTTACAGCACTATATCGGATGATCTCCTTCACACCATTATTGAACGAGATTCCACTGCAGAACAAGCATGGAATCAGTTGTTCAATATTTTTTATGATAATAAAAATTCTCGTGCTCTCTATCTAGAGCAGGAGTTTTCAAATGCTCGTTTGGAGCAATTTCCTGATGCCTTCACCTACTGTCAACATCTCAAATCTCTCTCTGACCAACTCTCTAATGTTGGTGCACCAGTGTCCAATGAAAGGCTAGTGCTTCAGCTCATCTCTGGCCTCACTGATGCTTAGGTTGGTGAAGAATTTGTGGTGTGATGTATGGAATTGTTTGGGTGAAAAGATTTTGTGATTTGGTGAAGATTTGAGGGAGATATGAAGGTTTTATGGTTATGGAGGTTTTAAAAGGTTGTTTGATGGATGAGAGATGTTTGTGTTGAAGAATGAAGGGAGAAGAAAGAAAAAAAAAAGAATTTTTTTTTTTTTGGGAA
>Ga0228710_1009227_pt1 | contig 13801 bp, 10 predicted proteins | sample MedpolnodulmetaG_FD_177995 | JGI IMG/M metagenome (GOLD analysis project Ga0228710, IMG submission 177995) | Root nodule microbial communities from Medicago polymorpha collected in Santa Monica, California, United States - pink nodules | ecosystem: Host-associated > Plants > Roots > Nodule...
AAAAAGTGGCATCGGAAGAGAATCCGGCGGATGTGTTTACCAAGTCATTGCCTAGATCAAGGTTCAAGCATTGCTTGGACTTGATCAAGTTTGTTGAAGAGTAATTCCCTTTTGGAGAGAGCAGCATGGTGGTTGATGGTTAAACTGACATCATCACCAATTAGAAGTCAAGGTGGAGAATGTTGTATATTGGCTTCAAATTGAGAATTCTGGAAAACCCTGAAATCGTGTCACGATTGCAAGCACCGTGACACGATTGGATAGGCAGAGAGGTTGGTTTCTTGCTCCACACATTTTTGTTTTTCATTGGTGTGATTCCGATCAATTGTTGATTTCACAACAGGCCTGTTTGGATTGTCTTATTTGAGTTTATCTACCAACATTAATAGAAGTTTTGTGAGACTATTTGAGATAACTTATAAAAGCATCTTTTGACAATTTTCACGAGCTTTTCTCGGCTTATTTTCAATAAAAAAAGAAGGGAAGGAGTTTAAATAATCATATAATCTTAGTTTATTTCATGAAGTCTAGGACTCGTCACATAATTCTCTTGAGATGTTGCGAACATCGAATTGGTACTTGAGTATCGATTCGTGATACTTTTGCAAATTGGTTCAAACCAATTCCCCTTGTAATTTGTGGAAATTGGCATACCGATGAACCGAGACAAGTGAGTGAAGTTCATAGAAAGAGGGAAGAAGATGTTGAGAAGGAGATAAAAGAAGGGAAGTAGTTGATAATTTTCCAATTCATCCCATAAAATTTTTAATTGCATAAAATAATCAGAGACCTCGAGATTACCTTGACGAAATTTGCAAGGCTCGTCCTGAATATCAAAAATTCGAAAGATATCACCTTGGGAAAACCTAGGTCGCAGATTCTTCCAAAACCCCAACTGAAGTGTCAATCCATAGAACTGGTCGGGCAATAGAACCATTGTATTGCATCGAATCCATGAAGCATAGAGAGAATCAATGACAAATGGTTTCAAAAGAGTACCATCGATGAACCTTTCTTTGTTCTTCAAAATCAAAGCGATGTGCATCGATCGAGCCCAAGTGTGGTAATTCTTGTTGTCCAGAGGCGGAGAAACAAGAATCAAGCGGGGATTTCATTCGGATGCAAGTAGTACGGATTTGTGGAAATCATTGAAAAATCTGAGTAGCACTATGTAGACATGATTCAAGAAATCAAGAGGGAGAAAAATTGCAGAAATAGAGAAAGTGCAGTGATAGGGAAAGGAACGATGAATCGTTCGAATAAGATGAAGATCGCTGATAGAAGGATCGAGAAATAGTGAAGGAAAAGAGAAATGGCTACCAAAGCTAGATGAGCTTTGATACCTTGTTGATGTACAAGTTTCGAGATAAAAGAAAGCTCATTGTTATTATTGGTAAAGAAGAAAATGAGACATCAGCTCATATATATTTACAAAGTATTGAGTTATGTACACTAATATCTTTCCCTTAAGAATTGAAAGATTTGCAGGAAAATGGGTACTTATGAAGCCATGATCGCATCAAAGAGAATGTTCCCAAGAAAGAAACCTTGCTCACTAATACCAATTCGCTGGAACAAGCTCTCACGCATGAATCCACACTGATTCTACTTTCACTCACAAAAGAGATGATTATAGAATGAAATTGGTTTAGGACAAAGAAAATGGACCAAATGATTTCTCAAATTTTATTAAAATATTGCACACTTTGATCAATACATCGAGTCTTATTTATACACCCATAATAATTGCATCAAACTGAAAATAGAAAACAAACTATTATTAACAAACTAACTAACTAACAACCTGAATTAATATCATAATACAACAAACAAACAGTAGAATTTGCTGCTTCTGTAAATTTTCAGCCCATGTGAAATTTCCACAAGCGAACGATCCTGCAATTTTTTTGAAATCATGAATAACCCAATGCATAATATAAAGGTTTAATAATTAAATAATAAGACACTCCTAAAATTAGTTGAGAATTTTTAAATAATTTTTCAAACGAAAAAACATTATGAATACTTAAACAAATAAAAAAAGGTTAATAGGTCTTTACCCCCTGTAATATAAGTCATTTCTGGTTTTCCCCCCTGTAAAATATTTTTTTGATTTACCCCCTGTAAAATATTTTTGTTTTGATTTACCCCCTTAGTAGGCCAAACAATAACGAAAATTTCTTGAAAAAAAAATAAGATCGGTTTTTGTTTGGCCTATCAGGGGGTAAATCAAAACAAAAATATTTTACAGGGGGGTAAATCAAAAAAATTATTTTACAGGGGGGAAAACCAGAAATGGCTTATATTACAGGGGGTAAAGACTTATTAACCCATAAAAAAACCGTATAGTTGAGTCTGTGTATTTTTATTAGGTTCCTCAGCTTTTTAAAGAAATAAAAATTATAACTGGGACGGTGAACATATGATTACTTTTTGATTAAACCAATCAAGTTTAGGCCGTTTCTTTAAAATTAATGAAAATAAATATATTTATGATCTTCAAGTTATATTTGTGTGTATCTTTTTTATTTTACTATTTCGTTAAAAAATGATTTTTATCCTAAAAGCTATTTTATTTAATTTTAAAAAAATAATTTTTAATCAAAAGGTGAGAATACAAAATCTCATTTTATAATTTTAAAAAACACAAATTGACACTTTTATTTTTTAAAAGAAAAACACTAAATCATTTATATCAAAATCACTTTTTATAACGAATGAGCACTAAAATATCAAAAATGTTTTGTTAGATAATCTATTGGGTTAACATTAAAGAACATCGGTCTGATGTCTAATTCATTTAACTCCTAAAAATACTTATATTAATGTGCAGAAAACACATGGAATCTATGTAAACAACTAGATTCAAAGTAAGAAATATTGTCAATGTAAATGATTTTTATATTAACAAATCATATTCCTCAATTTGCTAAAAACATTTTAACTTTAATCATAATTTGTCTAAAGTCACACTTATGGTTAGTTTGTGATTTACTTAAGTGTAAAACTTTTTACATTATTGCTGTATAGAAATTAAATTTGAAAATATAGTAAGGTGAATTGATTTTACCCTATCAATTTTTTCGTTTAATATAAAATCAAAACAAATGTATTTTTTTCCAAGCAAATTAAGTTTGAGTTCAATATAACAAGTAATAGGTTCTTAAAGCTAAGTTAAATTTACAGTAGTTAATTTGTTAAGTTTATTCAAAATCAAATATTTAGATGATCTTATGTTTATTCAATATCAAACATTTTAGAAGTAAATGTACAGTACTAAATTTATTAGTAACACATGAATCCTAACTTAGATTTTTTTTTTAAGGAGAATCCTAACTTAGATTTTTTTTTTAAGGAGAATCCTAACTTTTCCTGAAGAAAGAAGAATCCTAACTTAGATGTTGCTACTTCTTTTGGAGTCTCATTTTTAAATCTTTATTTTTTTTATTCTTCAAAAAAAAAAATCTTTATTTTTTATATTTTTAAGTGCTACTTTTTTTTTATAAGGAATTTTTAAGTGCTACTTCTTTGACGACTCATTTCAAAATCATTATTTTTTATATTTTTAAGTTCAAACTTTTTAAAAAAATTTAAAACATCCAAAATATAAGTTCAATATTATATGGCTAATAATTGAGATAAGTATTATATCATACATAAGTTAGTTTTTACTATTTGATCAATAAATCGTACCATCAGATTAAATGAGATATATATGAAACTTAACTTAATGACTCAATAATAAGAAAACACATTTGTGCATTATTCAAGATGATTTTACGTGTGTATATTATACAGAGCTCTAATATATATATTGGAGAGAAAAATCAAATACGTGTCTTGATACCTGTTGGCCTCATCATTTATAGTTGCTATAAGACATAGCATCTTGAGTACTTAGTGTCTGAGATTTTTGAGAACTTGAATTTGCCTCAGGAGGAGGATCCGAATAGCTCATATATTTCATCTGGTCCGAGACTTGATTTGTCTTAGCATCATTCGAATTCGTATTTGTAGGACGATCTTCCGAATAGCTCATGCCATTATTTTTCGAACTCATTTTTGTATTTTTTTATGCTAATACAAATATTATGTTTTAAGCAAAACGAGGTATAACAATGTATTTATAACATTAGAATGCTTGCTGCATTATACAAAGTAATGTACCATGCAATTCGATGGTAAGTTTTGGCCAAATTCATTTAAGCATTTTAGAGACCACACGTAAGAGTTTAGTTGAGGTTTTAATGCAATGAGCTGAGTCAAAATGATTTAAATTATTAGTGTTTAAATTGCAATGTTACCCGTCTTGTTTTTCTTTTTTTCTTTATAAAATAATTGGTGAATGAGAAATTTTTATTAATAGCTAATGAAAATGACATTTTTATAACTGTTTTTGAACTCTATTACAAAGTCAAGTTCTACCCTTCATTTTTATTAATAACCCTTCATTTTTATAACCGATGGTTTTGGCTTAAGACCTTAAAGTGTGGTCATCTTAGAGTGTGTTGTATCAAAATTGACAATTCTTTTTTCCAAATACTTAGGAAATTATCTGTTTTGCTCATAAGAAATTTCTCTGCCTTGTTTTAATTATGTTTATCGATTACAAGTTTAGCCATTTTGAAATGTTCAAATGTTAGACAATAGAAAAAAATAAAAAATAAGGAAAAGATTGCAGAGATTTTACACATAGAAGTAATAAGAAAGAAAAATAAAATAATGGAAACGAATTGCCAATTTCGATACAGCATCCATCGACTTTCACTCTCATATTATTGAGAAATGCTAGTGATTGGTTTGCCAAGGGAGAAATAATTTGTTAGTTGGAATAGAATATTTGAACCTCCAATAAAATAACCTTTTAGCTTCTCAACTTATATAAACTGAGATATCCGGTTTTTTTTTTTTATAATATATTTATTCGTAATTTACACATGAGAGAGTATAATGAGATTTATTTTTTTGGATCAAGATTAAAATGTGATCTTTAACTATAATATAAAGGTTTAAAAAAAACTATCATATAAAGGTTCTTTTTTTACTACAATTCTCAATCCACTATTTTAATAAAGAGGGGTGATATTTGTACAACTAATATTAGACAACTTTTATGACAACCACTTTTCTCCACTTGTGATTGGACAAAAACAATGGAGAGAAAAAGAAGAAGAGAGAGAATCAAATCACATGTGAGTATGAGAGAGAGAGTTGTTTCAAAAGTTGTCAAAAAGTGGTTGTACAAATATCATTTCACTTTAATAATGGTCGACGGATCTTTATTATTATTTTGCAAATTTTAATCAAATATTAGAATTTTTCTTATCTAAGGTCTATCTCAACATACAATGCTCTGCCATTTTTTGGCTAAACATCTTCACAAGAGTTTAAGCCCGCGACTTGGTATAGTTGTTGTTCGTCTCCTCTGTTACCCTTTTATCTTGTTTTTCTTTGTTTCAATTGTAGTTTTACTTTGCATTGTTACTATCACTTGTGATTATTTTTTGTTATTGGTTGTCGCTGACCCTTACTACACACATCATAGTTTATTGGTGTGAGTTTTAATCCGAATTCACAACACTTCTCTCATCTTCAACGACTTTATCTCTCTTTCATTCGTAGTCATCGTCCACCACTCTTTAACTTCGTCCACCATCGTCCATCACCATGCCATCATCACATCGGTCATCATCGCACAACCGTTCACTACCCTCGTTTTCCAGATGGACCCTCCGTCTAGATCTCTCTCTCCCATCATCGTTATCTCACCATGTCGTTCGTCCAACATTACAGTTGCGTCTCTGTCTCTCGATTTACCACAATTGTGATTCTCCCCATCGTCATTTTTCTAGGCAAAACGAGAAGCAAGCAGAAGAAGATGGGTAAATGAGAAGGAATGCGGAAAATTACGAAGAAGGAATGGTGGTCGAAGAAGAAGAAGGAAGAGGAGGCACGGTGGTATTCAGATTGAGTTTCGTCGTTGGTTCTCTCTCTCTCTTGCTTAAGTTCTCTCGCCGGATCTCACTCTCTTGTTTGGATCTCTCTCATCGATGGTGATTCAGTGGTGTTGAGGACGACGATGATGAAGGGATAGAAAAGAAGAGAAGAGAAGATGGATAAGAATGATAGTCGAAATTACCCATTTGCGCTCGTTTTATGATTGAAAACAACAAAAATACCCCCGTGTAGTATTTTTGTTACAAAATAGATGTTTAAATATCATTTTTCAAAAAAGTAACATTACTTCTCTTCCCATTATTTTATTGTTATTAGATCCACAATTTTACTATAAATATCAAGGTCCATCTTTCCCTCAACAAACAATTAAGGTCCACGTTAACTATTTTTCTTTTCGGAAGAATTGGTAATATGACATAGTTCAATTTCAATAGCATGTAACAAAATACTTTCAAAGAAGAAGAAGATAGCGTGTAAGAATAGGGGTAAACAATTTCGAAGATAGTTTATGAATTTGCATTTACCAGTGAGATCTTTGACCAAATCACCACCGTGCTCGAATAATGGCGTATAGGAACTGCAGATTGTAAAATTCATGTTACTTTCTGAGGAGCTTGAGAAGAAGAAGATATATGCAATATAATAATAAACAAGATATTTCATTTCTTTCGTTTCTTCATTTCTTAAACCAATCTGCCCAAGGATCATCTGAAATAGTATTTCATTAATAATAAAACAAAAATTTTGTAGAAATATAACATGGATTTGACCTGAAGTTTATTTTCAAGAAAAAAGAAGGGAATAAGTTTAAATAATCATATAATCTTGGTTTATTTATTTCATTAAGTCTAGGACTCGTCACATAATTATCTTGAGATATTGCAAACAACGAATTGGTACGTACCGGCTCATAGTACTTTTGTAAATTGGTTCGCACCAATTCCCCTTGTAATTCGTAGGAACTGCTATACTGATGAATTGAGTCAAGTGAGTGAAGTTCAAAGAAAGAGGAGGAAGATGTTGAGTAGGAGATAAAAGAAAGGAAAATTTGTAGTAAAGCAAATAAATTCTGTAGGAAAACCACTTTGAAGCTTGGAGGAAGAGAACGTCTCTTGCAAAATAACACTCATAAAAAAGAACAAAAACGAAATAAAAGTGAATATAAAAAAACATTTGGAAAGTGTAAACTAGTTTGTCACCGCTTGCTACTTTTTTTTCCGACAAATTGTTACCTCTTGCTACTATAATTCTTCTACTTGTTTGCAATATTAAAACTTAATTACCCTTAAAAAAAAAAACTTACTATACTTAATTAGGTAGTATTATAGGTACCGACCAACGGGTACCAAAGCTCTATAGTCTATACCCCATACATAACGAATTATTTTTATATCGCGCACTGTAAACCCATACCTGTACCGTGTACCAACGCGAATTGTGAATTATGTGACTATGGGCTAGACTCAGCAGAATTGACTCCTCTAGCCTTTGAACCATTTTGAGGTTGAACAAAAATTTGCTGCTATTTGGTTAGGATGTCTTTACAATATCATTTCTTACTATTGTATCCTTTTACCATTCCAATTGGAATTCCTATACAAATTCGCTGGTTACTGCAGCAAAAGAAGAGCTTTCAGGTTCATGACATTTCATATCTTTCTTATAAGTACGAAATTCTGGAAATCTTATACCACTGTGTTTGCTATTTTCTGATTTTTGGGATTGGTTTCAGATTGTGATATAGCTGGTTCATGAAGTTTCATATATTTCTTATTAAGAGTATATATGAAGTCTTTGTTTATTTATCTTCTGCATTTTCTTTTTCAAGAATCCATGATTCATGCATCCATTTAAAAAAGGCTCATTTACAAGAACTAGGGTTTACTGAATGAAGGTTTGCTTTAGATGTTTCCCACAATATTCTTGCATATTAATGGAACATGTATGATATTAGAAATATCTTGAACTCAAGGTATTAGCGTTATGTATGATCTTACAAACATCATTCTTATGCAGTATAGTAAAAGTCTGAAAAAGCCAACAATTTCAATGTACTTGTGGAGAATATAGTGCAGACTACAGTGAGGTTGACCTTTGTTGTTGCAATCATCAAACATTAACAAAAAACAATGATTCCATATATATATTACAATAAGAGTACTGCTATTTGTTACAAAGGACCTGTACAAGAGAAGAATGCATGAAAAAGGGATACTTCAGTACTTCACCAATCCGGCCGACCATACCTAGGAGATTGGATCGTTATTATTTGTAACTGTTATATGCTGCCCCATAGATTTCTTGAGTTTATTATCAAACTTCTGTTATAACAATACACATTTTTCTTACAATAATAATCCACTACTTCTCTAGTACATAAATCATATTTTTACCAGGCTTAGATAGAGTACTCCAATAGTAGGTTGAGTAAATGATATCTGAAAACAATGAAAATTGCAAACCTATGTACAAAAGTATTGGGAGGAAAGAAAATATTGAAATGAAACCAGGAACCAACGTCGAACCATGGTAGTATACTATGAAGAAGTTAGTACTTAATGCTACCATCATGCTTGTTACGGAGATAAATAATGTGACCAATCCACATATTAGCTTTAAAGGCAGTGATTTATAGAAGTCATACTCTCCATAACGCGAGACAAGAATAGACAAGAATATCAATATTGCCGTCGCAGATGAGATGAATGCAGATGCATCTGATATTGCAAACACCAAGAATGATGTTTTCTTTAAGTAGTTTGGTTTTCCAGAGTCATCGGTACCACCTGGTAAAGTAGTTGCAGCAGCAAACACTCCGGTAGCAATGACAGTTGAAATTAGCATGCAAGACTCGGCAGTTTTTTTCATCCACGACTCTGCGTTTTCTCTTAGTGTTTCATGCTCAATTGAGAATAGCTCTTGTGCAGTAAAGCCTTCAGAGTTTCTCATCTTTATCTGTGCAGGCAACATTATCTTCTTTACTTTCTGTCACATGAAAATGTATATATGTTAAGTAAAATATAGATATGTAAATTTTTTATATTGCTATTGACACAGGGCAAACACATACTCAATAATAAGAAAACACATGGAGAGGGAAATGTCAGCACAAAATTCAACATATTTGTCTCAAAATCAAATTACTATGCTGTAAAAACAAGGACAATTGTAAAAATAAACTGAGAGCTTTATATATATAGTAGAATAGGATAAGTGTTGAAGTAGCTCGCTTTTAATTTCTGAATAAAATGAATAAAAAGGGTTGCATTGAATGTACCTCAAACCATAGTAACTCGACGCACATTTGAAAAGCAGCTCCAGAAACCAATTCAAGTTGACTTCGTGGTGCTAATTTTGCAGCCAAGTGCAATAAAGTGTTTCTGTCATCATCATTTTCATATGTCACTATGATACCCTTTATATGCCCTATTTGATGTACCAGATTGAAGATACTAGCATGCCGATGCAAAACAGCTATGTGTAATATAGTTCGGTTTTTGCTATCCACATCCCATATCAAGCTAGGATAAACACTGAGAAGCTCTGATAAGAATCCAAAATTTCCAACTTCAGCAGCATCAAATATTAGTTGAGAAGGTTCATTTAGGACTTTGTTTAACTCCTCCTTTGAGGAGTAGTGTTTTTCAAGAATCGTGGTCCAAAGAAATTTAACCAATTGGAAAACCACGTGATTTTTCATGCCTGCAATAAGAGATATGGTTACGTAAGTTAATGAAACCAAATGTAAAAGAATTTAAAAAAATATAAAATTTAATGTAAGGGTTTACCAGGATTGGTCATGATGGGATTATGATCATGTTCTGGACAATGACAACCAGAATCCAAAGGCATTCGATTTTGAGCCAAGAGATGCAAAGCTGTCTCTTTATTCACATCACGTGCAAAAGCTAGTGCATTCCTATATCTTACCATTTTTAAGGCTAAGTCTGCAATTGGAGAAAATTATATTGATCAATATTTTTGCAAATTATGAGAAGAAGTTCTGGAAATATTCCATGTTGTCTATGGTGGACCGGTGAAGGCAAATCGCTCAAAACCTAGATGACAACTGAAGCTGCCACCTTCAAATAGAAGTTTAGAGACCTCAACTTTCTTATAGCCTGAACCGTGATCTAATCGATTTTGATTGGACAAAGCCAATAGGAAACTATTATAAGTTGTGTATTAAGGCATTAATAGTTGTTCCCCTTGGCGGGTTTGGTAGCTCAACTGTTTTGAGCTAAATGTTAAGGAGTTGATGGCATTGAGTTCAAACCAGGACAAAAAAAGTAAATATTAATCTAGCTAACAACTAACTACTAACATTCGACCTTTTAAAAAAATTGTTTGCCTTGTTTTTTGTTAACCTCTCCGATCAATTGGGCTACCGTCTCAATTGAAAAGACAATTAATATTAAAACTTGCACTTAAAAGGATTATCATTTGTTGTTAGAGTTTCAAACCCTTTTTTAAGCATTGTCACTTAATAGACCATATGAACTACTCAATATTCTATAATTAGAGACTGAATTGTTGCAGTCTTCATAGTGGGCGATTAGGGATCGGATTTTTAACTAGTCGCTAAATCAGTCTCATAATCAGTTGCTAAACCAATTAATTTCTGACCAATTTAACGACCAATTTGCATAATGTAGCTAAACTATTAGCCTCTAATGTTAGCAACCGATTGACAATTTCAATCTCTCTAAATCAGTCACTATATGACAGTTTTTTTTTATGTATTTCAACTTTTAATAATACTTACCATAGATGCCGGTGTAGATACAAGCAAAGAACAATAACTCCCAGTCTTCATCTTCAAAAAGATGTATGGTTTTATCATATAGATGCCATGTCATTTTGCATCTTCCTTGCAAAGCAGCATACTGAATAGGAGTATATCCATTTCCACCCCTTTTTACAGGTAATTGTGAGTTCTTATCCAGCATTAAGTCAACAATTTCCATGTTTCCAGCTGCAGCAGCAAAGCAAAAAGCGGTGTTTCCATTGACATCTTGCAATGCTATATCTTTGTCATCAAGCATATTCAATAACTCCTTCACAAAGTGGATGTGGTTTGCACCTGCTGCAATATGCAATAGTGTAGGCCACCCATTTGTTATGGCAGCATTTTTTAGCTTATTCTCCTTGTCTAATATGCGCTTAGCTGCTAGCCAGTTTCCATTTAAAGCATGCTTGTGAATTGGAACACAAAGGTTGAGAAACTTTTTCTTTTGATCATCACCTAAAACAAAGGTTCAATTCAGAAGAAAACAAAAAAAATACATAATCATATATAAATAGATGTGTTTGGTTTCTCTCCATCATCCACAAATTTCAACTAATCTTCTTACAGTTTCTCTCATCTCATTTCCTTCATGTCTACTCTAGTACGCATGATAGTTAAATTCCAGTATATAAAGAAGCCATTTCAAATGTTATTAATTCCAACTAAGACATTACTAGAGTTGGAGGATTAGCTCAACATTTTTTTTATCTAGCTAGTGGCACTCGAAAGGTGTTGTGTATTTTATATGTCGACCCTTACATCTCGTTAAGAGATGAAAACGAAAAAGGCAATCGATGTTATGATTTTAAGCTTCTTTATAACGACGTTGATGTACAAGACATGTTTCAGCTAAAAGAAAGTTGAGAAGGACCGATGCAGCTGATTGTTCAAGCAGAATAGATTATGGTGAATCTCGTCCGTTATGTTATATTATGTTTGAGTATTCTTTTTATGATTTATTGTGTTTTTTTCTGAATAAATTACATTTCAAATTTGTTTTGCCTCGTATATTAATATTTTTAATTAATTTACAAATAAACAATAATAATAATAATAAAAAGACAATTTAATAGTTAATAATATTAAAAGTGCAATGGTAATACAGTGTCCACAAAATAAAATAAAAAACAAAATCAAGTACTACTGGTGGGCAACATTAGCTCATTTTTGTGTGAAAATGATGGGTGAGCCAACATAGTACACATTTTCTTGACACTTTTTCAACATCAGTCCTAATGTGATTACTATTAATTTGAGACGCTGCATATATTTTGGATGTTCTGTCTATATGTAACGTCCTGATTTGTCGATTGATAAAAAGAATCTGATTAATATTTGTTGATTTTGTTAAAAAAGAGACATAGAAGAACTCTTCTGATTTCTATTCATTATTAGGCTTTGTAGATTTGGACCGGTGTCCGGTAACATAATATTGGGAAATCAATTTTGCAGAACATGGGGGAAGAAGAGAAGTGCAGATATGCTAATTTGAGATGCCTTCTCTAATAAACTAATGTCCGCACGAATTTGGACGAACCGGTTCACAAAAGTACCAATTCACGAACCAATTTGCGGTTCCCTTGTTAGGGCAGCGAATTCTGTAACTATGTTCTATATACTAACGACCAGATATGCTACTTGCTTGGTATCATAACTACAAATTAATTTGAGAGAGGGAGAACCTTACTTGTTTCCTCTAAAAACTCAAGATTAGGAGTGTCGTATAGAGCTGCTGCGGGTGCTTGTGGTGATACTGGAGGTGTAGAATTCACATTAGATGTTGTCACTTTCCTGTCAAAGAAAATATATATTTTGCAATTTTTAATCAATAAAATATTTCAACTAAGAAAACATAAATAAGTTTTTGAACACAAATTGAATGTATGAAACACTTAACTTGTCAAGCTCCTCCCACATTTCCTTGGCTGTCTGACAACTTGAAATTCTCTTAAGATCATCTGGATTTATGGCACAATATAAAATATTTTTGGCTTTTGCTTCTTGTTCCATGTTCTTCATATCTTCATCATTGAATTCATCTTCAGATTTCAACACTTCTCGACCATTTATTGATTTTTTTGGAATTTTTGGTCCATTCTTAATCACAAGCCAAAGTCTGTAGTCAACTGATTGTATGAATATCTTTGTACGCTCTTTCCATTCACTACAGTTTGTACCATCGAAGTATGGTGGCTTTGAAATGGATCTTCCTTCAACGATGGTTGTGTCCATATTTTTTTAATTGTGTTACCTGCAAATGATGGTATTGTTTCCTCGTTAAGTCTAAGTTTTGTAACTTTTTTTTATTTTAATATCTTTAATCTTTTAGCTTAAATAATGTTTTGTCGTTGGGCTCAAGAATATGATTTTTAGTTTGAAAGATTCCTTCCCCCTTACATGGACTGATCATTACCAATTTTTCAAAGAGCAAAAACTATCAATAAAATGGAAGCAATTATGGTGCTAGGAGCTTTTTTATGTGGATGCTTAACTCAAGGGCCAGGCCAGTAAATTATGTGGAAGCTTAACTCATGAATCAAGTGAAATCTAAAAGAAAGTTTCATGGACAAGATAACTGAGAGATGATAAGATAGAATATTATATACTGGCTTTAATCTAGAAACTTTAATTTAGAGTTTGTTGAGCGAATAAAATTTGATTTTAGAAAATGAAGAAAATTTTTAGTATAGAGTTTGTTGAGTTAACACCTTTGTTTTTAGCAAAAGCCAAGAATATAACTTTTTCTTTTAACATCAAAGACAAACTTTATTTGATAGAAATGAAAAAAAGTACAAATAGTACTGAAGTTTAATAAAAATACTATAGGTTTAAAATATTTTTTTAAAGGGAATTTTTAAATAATTTTTAACAAACATTTTGTAATTTTGTAATAAGGTAATTTAACATTTTATGTGATTAAAAATAATGTTTATACAAAATTAAATATACTAATATAAGAAAATGAAAAAAATTTACATTTCATTTTAAGATTTATTAGAGAGATATTTAATTTCATATTAAATAAAAAAATTAAATTGTGAATGAATTTGAACT
>Ga0228710_1009228_pt1 | contig 13797 bp, 17 predicted proteins | sample MedpolnodulmetaG_FD_177995 | JGI IMG/M metagenome (GOLD analysis project Ga0228710, IMG submission 177995) | Root nodule microbial communities from Medicago polymorpha collected in Santa Monica, California, United States - pink nodules | ecosystem: Host-associated > Plants > Roots > Nodule...
AAATAATTTATTATTTATAGAAAAAGTTGTTTAAGGATATAATTGGGATAATGAAAAAGTAATTATAAATATACTCATCTAGTTTGTTACACTTTTTAAATAATAAAGGGAAAAAACCAGACATATATATTCATATCGTGTTTGTTACATTTTTTTTAGTATTTAAATTTATTCTTATCTATTTGTTACATATGTTATTATATTGAAAATTGAGTGTATTTTTGGAACGAGAAAAAGACAGTACAAAAGAGTTGAAAGGAGTTTTTTTATATATACTAGCGAAAAGACGGGTGCCCGTCTTTCCGCTTTTTATTGTGCTAACATTTGAAAATTATGAACCGTGTTTTTTTTATGAAAATTTGATTTTGATTAAAACTAAAAAAAATATAAATGTTTGTTGTTTTCAAGTAATAAAAAGTCAAACAAACTATGAGTATCTATTTCAACAACACCGACAATAATACAAATTTACAAAAAAAAATATAATCTAAATTCTTTTTTTAATGACACCAACAACAATTTTATTATAGAAAAAGTTGTTTAAGGGTATAATTGGAATGATGAAAAAGTAAGTATAAATATTCTCATCTAGTTTGTTACACTTTTTAAATGATAAGAAAAAAAAAAGAAAAATATATATATTCATATCGTGTTTGTTAAATTTGTTTTAATATTGAAATTTATTCTTACCTATTTGTTACATGTCGTATGTGTATTGAAAATTGAGGGTATTTTTGGAAGAAAAAAATTCAATCCAAAAATGTTGAAAGAGATAGTTTTCTTTATATGTAGTACAGATAATATAGATATCCAGGGTTAGCCTCCCTAAAAAACGGATATCACTGACATAAACAAATTCCACGTAATTACTGAATATAATTGTTATCGACCTCCCGTTCACGAATGAACGACTAAGATTAAATCTATGTAAAATTTGTCAAATTACACTACTTAAATCGCAGTTCTTTGATCGCATTTCAACGATCTAGATCCCCTGCTGTATGAAGCAATTTTAATTATTTTAAGCATCGCGCCCTCGCCCTGAAAACTTTCTTAAATAGCCTCAAGTGCGTGTATAAGTACATACATGTGACAAATTACAAATGCTCACTCACAATTCAATATCAAAACTTCAGAACCATGGCTTTCTCTAGCTTATATCTTCCAACTCAAACTCTATTTTCTGTGTTCTTTTTCTAGTTTTCACAATGTTCTTTCTCTTGCAAGCAAGAGAAGGGAATGCCCAATACCTTGACACAAATTATTATGATTATTCCTTTGATGTCAAAAACTTCAGCCAAGCCGCCGATAATTTTACCTTACAAGGGAATGCCCAGATTTTACCTAATGGATTACTGGAACTGACCAGCCCTACATACCCTAATAACAATGTAAGTCAGGTCTTGTATTCAACAGCAATTCCTATTTGGAATAAAAACACCGGTGACACCGCCAACTTTTCTCCGTCTTCTCGTTCGTCTTAAAGGACAACGGAAATTATAATGCTAGGCCTGGTGAACTCATTTTCTTTCTTGTTGGTGAAAATTGTCGACAAGAATATGTTGGAATCGATGTATCCTCTAGAAATTGGTTGAAAATTGTGCCATCAAAATGGAGGAGTGGATCATTGATTAAAGTGATAATACGACATGACTTCTCGAGGAGGACATTGACTGTTGTGACGACTGTCACCCACGATTTTAACGAATTTTATCGAGTCATTAATTTGAAAGATGTTCTCCCGGAGACGGTAAAAATTGGTATATCTACAGCACAAATGGAAGGACGTCAAACGCACGACATCCATATACATTCATGGAGTTTCGATTCACACTTCATATCAACTACAAGCATGGCCCGAAGCATCAACATTGATATTGCAAGCTATGCATTATTTATTTTTTATCTATTTTATGCATGAATGGTTGTTATGATAACTTGTACAATATGTCTAAATTAAATATAAGGACTATATATGCTACCTATATATAGATATAGCCTATATGAACCATGTTTCAGTTTTTTTTCTTTTTAAATAAAATTCTAAACAAAGGCACTGGTTGAAATATTTTATTTGAGCTCATGTTAATTAGATTTTGTCTAATCGACTCATCGAATTGGTTTTTAAACTAATCTATAAAAATCTCAACTCGAATCGGGTTCTTCTTTGTAAAAACGATTCCTAGTTACTCTAAATTCGGTCATGAGATCAATAAAGTATGATTAAACGATTCTTTCTAGTGAATTCATTATCCATTTAATCTCAATCACTTGGTTAGATCGGAACCTCTCACAAATGACCACTAACCGAAGTTAAATATACCATAAACTCAATAAAAAATAACAAAGAACAATAAAAAGTCCACAACGACAATGTCAAATGCAGAGAATCAACGCATTCAAAATGTGTCCCGCATAGGCAACTCGGTTGGTGAGCTAAGAGATGTTGAAGCAGTTTAAAGGAGGTCTTAGGTTCGATCCCAAGAAACTGAGATAGCTACTGACATTGCTAACATTTGTCTATGAAAAAAAAAAACTCATTCAAAATGTACAAATCTAGGAGAAATTGCAAACACTTGCAAAAAAAAAAATCAGTTTAAGCACTCTCCAACAAACAATCTTCAACACACTCTTTTATTTCAGAACATTTGATCAAATTTTGCAGTTGAGCACATTGATATTATCCAAGTTTCAGAATGAAATGAATTAAATTATACATTATTGTTTAAGAAACAGACAGAGTACACTCCAAGAGGATCTGAAAATACATACATATATGAAAGGTTAAAAACTGTTTTTTTTTTTCTGTATACAAGTTCTTTTAGAGTGGGAAAAGTTCCACCCTCTTCAGAAGTATACAGACATTACAAAATCACCACTACAGAAAAATTTGGTATCAATCGAGTGTTCTCCATATGATCCTTAAAAGTCATGTTCATCCAGATTTATAAGAACCCTCACCTTTGTTTCAAATTTGTTGACTGTTCTTATTTCCAAATCTTTTTTCTGAACAGTTGTCAGCACATGTGACACTTTATATTCAATTATCCATGTATCTAAACGAAAGAAAGGAAAAAAAAATAGTATTTGGAGCAATGAGGTGAATCCATGATTGAGAGCTCCAAACATGAAAACAAACACTGGATATTGTTTGGCATAACCAAACTCTAATTATTTTTCTCAATTTTTGCTACATTGACAGAAGCAGGAATTCAAATCCAGAAAAATATACAACATGTCAACGTTTATATATACAATGAACACTAACCAAAGTTAAATGCACCATAAACTCATACTAATAAATAGTGAAGTCCACAGCTACAAATCAAACCCCGCAAAATACTATTTCGGGGAGACAAGTTGCAAACAATCGCAAAACATCAGTTTATAAATAGCACTGATAAATTAGATTTGAAGCAACCCCTGTAATACTAGTTTATGGTGAAAGAAGGGCTTCCCAAATCACAAGTTCAATGACAAGTCTGTAATACACAGAAATCATGCTAGTAACTCCCTCTCCAACAAACTATTATCAATACACACTCTTTTGTTGGTTGAAATCCTTGGAACCCATGTGATTTAGTGGAATTCATTTGAATTTCAACCAATAAAAGAGTGTGTTGTTAGCACTAGTCTTCCATAGAATTCAAGTTCCAAGAACCAACAAGATGTGTCCATGCAAAATAAAGCAAAACAAAAACAAGTTGGATATTCTTCACTAATGGCTTTAGAGGTTGACAACAAACGAATTTGCATCTATGTTGATGACTTTACGGGTTGGGAGTTTTTGAGAGACATAGGAGATCCATTAATAGCTATATTCCTAACACCAACTTCCACCAACTCCTGCTCAGCCTTTTCCTTGTCCTTCCTTCTCTTTTCAAATGAATGCTCAATGATTGCATCAGGTTGTGTACTAGTCAGTGAGGGCTTATGAGTTCGGGGACCTGCACTTATCCATGGATGGGTAAGGCACTGAGCAGCTGTTGGCCTCTTTTCAGGGTCAAAATCAAGTATTGGAAGAAGGAAGTCAGCCATTTCATTTGCATCTTGTTCACTGAAATTATACTTCTCCATCAGAATCTTTTTTTTCGGCCAGAATCGCAACTCACGGATGTGCCTCAAGTCACCATGTCTATTGAAAAAATCTCGGGAATAGCGGCCACCAAGTGCAATCTGCAGGAAATATTTGATTAAATTTTGCAGTTGACATCCAATTTTCAGAATGAATTGCAGTATTTTATACCCTATTGTTTTGTTTTTCTTTAAGCAAAAAAAACTCATTACGAGACAAATTGACTACACAATTATCAAAAAATAAAATAAAAATGAATATTGTTTATTGAAAATGAAAACATGTAAAATCGATGACATGTAACTTCACAATTTCCACCAGAGCAGATAACTTTCCTACCTTGCTAGGCATCTTTCCAAGAAGTTCCATCATCAATGCCAGATGATCCTGTAAAACAAATAGATATCATTTATCAATCCACTGATTAAGCTAAATTCAGGAAGCCCATTTATTCTTTTCAAATTTTTAAAGATATTCCACAAGAATGGGAAGCTTTGACCTATATCTATCTCTTTAATTTATGTTGAGTCAAATCTTATACGTTTACCATTAGAATCGATGTCAACATTTTATGTCAATCGTAAGAGGACAAAATATAAACTTTATATGATATGGGCTTCAAATCTCGGTGATTTTAACTATTTTTCCAATTATTAATTCAAAATTTTCATTAATTAGCAACAAAGAATCATAGTGAAGCCTCGATTCTAAGATCAACAACAGGGTAACAGCAAAACATATTCAAAATTGAAGATTGTAAATTCCTGTTGAAACAAACAGGTCATGTTTTAGCCAAATTATATTTTCCAGTTCCAAATGTGAAAGCACAAAGGAAAATTATAAAGAGTGCATATATAAATGAGAATCAAGAGACAATCATGATAATATTATTGGTCTAGACATCAAAATAGAAAATAGCATGTATAGGAGGAAAATGTTTTTGAACTATCCTAGACAAATCCTTTGTATTATTTTACTAGGCCTTAGAACCCCGTAATATTATATCCCATTGTCAAACTATAAATTATAATTCAATAGCTTAAGCAAAGCTTTCAGCATCATAATTTAAAGCTCTATCTAGATAGAAGAACTATATCTCACCCAGCTTTCTCATGGCATATAATTATTTCAAAAATATAGCATTTACCTTTTTCTTTCAGAAAGTAATTTACTAAAGTCGGTAGATAATTAAATATATGCAAAACTGTACCAGGGAAACTTTAACTTACTTGAAAGTTTCAAACAGATCCTTTATCTTCACTTTGGATTTTCCGCCCAAAATCATTAAAAAAGGTGTATGCTGCTGGTTGGATGTTTGACTCGATTGAGCAGCGGCACTGCCGGGAGCTGTAGAGACGGTACCAGCAGCAGCCAACTTTGATCGAGTACCAGCAGCAGCCAACTTTGATCGAGTACCAGCAGCATACACTTTTTTCGCGGTTTTGGACAGAAAATCGTTAAAGGTAGTATATGATTGTAAAAGCATGAAAAGGTTGAACAATAAGTTGTCTAATGACCAAACAAAAATTTAAGGACAAAAGAGCTTTCACTCTGTTCAGAAAACACTCAGTAGCAAATCAGTTTTCAAAGCCTAATAAAGATTATCACAATTAAATTACCAACATCAAATAATAATAGCACAAAATAAAGCAAAACAGTAGTTTCTTAGTACGAAACAGGGGAACTTGCCTCATCCCTATCATAGTTGTCACCACTGTGAGGATCAAAAAGAACATCACCAGTGGCAAGCTCAAAGCAGATGCAAGCAAAGGACCACATATCTGCTGGAGTTGAGTACTTAGAACCAAGAAGGACCTCAGGACACCTATATTGCCTAGTTTGAATATCATTCGTGAACTGTTTATAAGTCCAACAAGCATTACCAAAATCAACCAGCTTGCACTTAAGATCAACAGCTGCCAGCAGCTTCTTTCTCATGGAACGGCTACTTTTCTTATGACTGTCATTTCCTGGTGCAAGGTCCTTTTCAGTGGTCTGTGTTGATTCAACTTTACTCGAAGAGCTACTGAGTTTGTTTTCAACAGATTCTACACTGGATTTCACATTGTTACAATTATCCTGCTCAGGTTCTTGACAATCCTCCCCAGATTCCTCTGGACTTTCCTTCTCAACACAGCCTTGAGCCACCCTCTTACCCTTTCCCTTCATTTTCTTCTCCTGGTTCTTCGTCGGATCTCCATTCCCAATTTTACTGTTTTGGATAATGTCATTATTAGACACAGCCTTATTCTTCGTGTTTGGAAGGATAAGTGGAGCACCTGATTTCCTGGGATCCTTTGACGGATCAATCAGTGAATGAAGTAACACATTTTCAGGCTTCAAATCAGTGTGTATGACAGATAGCTCACGGTGCAAGTAATCCAAGCCCACTAGGACATGAAAACATATCTCTTTAACCATGGAGAGAGGAACTCCACGATAGTCGCTATATTTGATAAGGGTGAGAAGATTATCACCAAGGAATTCAAAAACCATACACACATGCACGCCATTAGGCCCTGAATGCTTAAAGTGATCCAAAAGCTTCACAACACATTTTTTGTCATCAGGGTCTCCCTCTTCAATTTGTTTGAGAATCTTTATTTCATCCATTGCAGCTTCAGTGTAGTGTTGCGCGCTCTTTTGAATTTTAAGGGCCACATAACGCTACAAACAACAAAACTTTCCAAATCATTAACAGAGTTCAGAAATCCAAAAACATCATGCAAGGGTAATGTAATTTGTATCAGATCAGCATCAAACACGAGTTAGGAAGTTTGTTCTAAGTTGAGTAAATCAACATTCTAGTCCTTCAAATTGTAAGGGTCGGTCAATTCCATCCCTCAAATTTGCAAAATAGCAATCCAGGACCAAAATGCGGACTGTTCTATGATTTCACTAGTATTGATACTTATGTGATATCAAGTGTGCATCATTACCAAAAAAAACTGCAACTGCATATGGATATGTATGTAATTTGTTCTATATTTTTGGTAATATTTACTAAAACATCACATTTTTATCATTTTATTTCCTACTCTCAAGGTAATTACTATTTCCTAGTTTTTTTTGTTTTCCATAGGTTTCCTCGACCGAAAATAATCCCGTCTCATACACAAATGTGGGTAACTGTCCCAGCCGAGATTCAAACCTTGTTTCGCCACATGGGCAGGGAAGAATCTAGCTCATTTGAGGTGGATCAAATGAACCCCCTAAGCTTTAAAAAGCAATGCAAGTATAACCCTATATATTTTGCATTTTGAACCCCTAAAAATTTCTTTCTACACCACTAGCCAAATAACTCAAAAGTTTGAACATCTAGATCAGGGTCCTAAATACGCCACTGGTATCCAACTCACATTGATTATTATTTCTACATCAAAATCAAAGTCGTAATTTCGTAATTACAATGAAAAAACTCTAATAATACCGATATCAACGACGAACACATCACACAACAAATTACAAAAACAAAAAAAGGTAACAAAACAATGAAGTTGTTAAAAAGGAAACACCCACCGATTTGACAGTATCCCAAGCAAGCCAAACAGTGGAAAAATGACCCCATCCAAGCTTAGATTGAACAACGTAGCAGCCATTGTTGAAAGCATCACCAAGTTTCACAGCATGGTACCCACCACGCCTATAGTGTTCAGTGCCTTCATCTTCTGAACTGTAATCATTGTTGATACCTTTTCTCTCCATTCACTTCAAAATGAATCTGAGATTTTGGATCCAATTGTTGAAGTGAGTGAAAATGAATCTGATCGAGAAAAGTGAAAACCCTAATTGAAAAGGGGAAATTTTGGGGATTAGGGTTTTGATAGTGTTGCCGGGAAAATGTAAAATATGAATGTGAGAGAAAGGGACAGTTCTTATTACAATTTTGGAAACATATTTATTGTCTTTTAATTCTTTTTAATGCCTCTTCTCTTTTCTCTTTTTTATTAAAATAAGTTTAGATGAGTAGAGCGTCGTCACAGGCGTTTCGGTATCAAAACGGACGTAGTGGTATAAAAATATCTAAAGATCATCTTTCATAAAGGTTATTACTTTGACTGTAGAGGTTGAATTTCACGGTCTTGTGGACGAGTCAACTCATTATCAAATGAGTCAACCTTCGTTGAATGATAATTGTATCCTCCATTGTTATGCCAGTGAATGATCAATGTGATAGGAGAGTCGTTAGATGTATATTAGGATTTTGATTTAGATTTTAATGGTTTTACGTCTCATTGTAAGTTAAAGTTGTTATATTTTTTTATAGATGAAAGGGTAAATAAACATTTAAATTCACACCCACAACTGAAATAGTTGAGATTCGTACTCGGTCTTAATATTCAATTTAACTATTTTGACATTTTATTAGGAGGTGCGAAGTGAAAACTATTTGTTTGATTTATATGGGTATATGATGTTAGCCGTTTGATTTTCAATATGACTATTTGTGTTTCACTTTAGAGCTAAGCGCTTTTATTCGTCAAACATAAAAATGTGTTTCAATTTTGTAATGTTCAAACGGAATATGGAAATGTTACCAAAAAAAGAAAGATGGAATTAAAACGATCTAAATTTATGACGGTGTGACTGCGTGATTGATGCTAATTTATTCTGATTATATTTTCTTTAGAGATCACTTTCGTGATATTGATTTAGAGTAGCTAAATTAGTCATTTAAAATAATCAAATATATTTTGTCTAAGTAAATGATGATTGGTTTCTGAAACTTTAAACAAATAAAAAAAAAGCAATTCTTAATTTTTAAAGTGGTAATATAACAAATTTAAATTTTAAAATATACTCTATTTGTCTCAAATTATAAGTTGTATATAAATTATCCTTCATTGGTGATAAAAAAATATTTTTTTTATTTCATAAATAATGATATGAAAAAGATAAATTAAATAATTGAAAAATATATATATAATAAATAGTTTTGAGTATAATAGAAAAACTAATGTTAACGATTTATTATTATTGCAAAGCGATTTATAATTTAAGATAAAAAAAAAATCACAAAACAACTTATAATTTGGGACAAGAGAAGTGGTATTCTTAAGGTGTGTTTGATCTGCTAAAAAATGAAGGACAAGATAGGATAATTTCAGTTATACGATGTTTGATTTGTAAAACTGTTTATGGGACAGTACAAACTAGAGGCAGCAAACATGACAAAAACATAAATTTTTGTTCGTCACTGAATCATATCCCAACTTTTTGTCTTCTGTACAAGTTATCTAAGATACAAAAATAGTTTTTTGTCCACCAAAAATCGTATAAGACAAAAAATTATTTAATGTCATAAAAATTTGTCATGTATTGTTATATCGGTATATATTGTTTAGCAAATCAAACGCAAAATTTCCACGTCTATTTTGAGTACGTCGATTTCAAATATGTCGTTACTTGATCCAATCTGTCTATTTATCTATATTCTCATTAATACAAATAAATAAAAAAGCAACTTATAGATTAAAGGTATAATTAAAAGAAAAATATCTAATGTAACAGATTTGGAAGTTACAATGAAAGAGAAACGATAAAGTGGACTAATCTGCTTTCATTGTATTTAATTTGATTTGTTGTATTGGATATATTGTATTTAATTTGATTTGTTGTATTGGATATGAGTGTCCTTTGTACTCAAGTTACGATTAAAGGGAAATGATAAAGTGGCCCTAGTTTTTTAGTGAGAGAAACTCCAATTTTTCTCTAAAAAAATTTCTCCTTCGTTCATCGAGGAGGGGTGGTTTTAGTTCATTTTTTGACCTATAATCACCCCTCTACATCTTTTTCCCATTTTCTTTCGATCTAAATAAGTGGTTTTCACATCTATCAAGTTTTTCCTTTTGTGTTTTTTGTGATTTCGTCGTCTAAGTGCGGCGTTGTGTTGTTCGCCGTCTTGTGCGGCGTTTGATTTCGCGTCTTGTCGCGGTGTTTATTCAGTTCCTATTGAAAGATCTACATCAATCAATTACAAATTCAACCAATGATTTGGATGTCAACGTTGCAGATCCGGAAGCATGGGTATTTCGGTGACTTAGGTTTTATCATATTATTTGTAGGCATTTTGCCATTGTATGCTATTAACTTGGGTGTTGTGAGTTTGTTCGCAGATTCACCCTTTACATTTTTAGCGATGTTTGTATCTGATGTACTCTATCGATTTGAATGAATGAATATCGTTTTGTTTTTTTAAAAAAAAACACATTTGCTTATCAAAAATAAAAGGTTAGTATGACAATTGAGCACATACAATGGGAGTTAGAGACCATTTACCTAATTTGGGTGGTAGGGTAAAGTTATAACTTTAAAAATTACCAACGAAAGACATGTACATTCGTACGGTCCGTTTAATATTTTTATACTTCTCACTAATCATGCACAAGACAATATATGTTATCATAGTAAACTTTGATAAAATGTTGAACATTCAGTGATGAGAGTGAAAATATGAACAATAAATAGAAGAAAAAAATTGTGTCAACTATTTGATTCTTAAAAAATGGTACACATGATTCCAGTTGTTGTCGAGTTACATGTTGTTTAGCCTAGACCGACCAACTATGATTCATGTGCGGTAATTAATTGTTCAACCTGACCCAATTCATTTTCTTTTTTTGGTTTATTCATGCATTTCATTTTTTTATGTTATGATATATTAGTTTATAACATTATTTATTTGTTGAGATATGGTTTCATGTATGCGTGGTTTTTTTACATTAACGTTGAATATCAATTAAACTCAAATTGTATTCCTTCAAATGAATCAAATTAATTAGTTTCAAGTAACAGAAAGTGTGGGATCAGGAAAATATTTGGGTCTTCCATCGATGATTGGGCGAAAGAAGAAGGCTATTTTCAGTTATATTTGGGATCGAATTTGGAAGAGGATACAAAGCTGGTCGGGGAGACGCCTTTCAAGAGTCGGTAGAGAGGTACTAATAAAATCTGTTGCTCAAGCGATTCCAACATATTGCATGAGTTCCTTTCTTTTACCATCCACTTTAAGAGAGGAAATTCAACGTATGATGAATTCGTTCTGCTGGGGTTCGAATCAGAATAATGGTAGAGGTATAAATTGGCTGAAGTGGGATAAGCTAACGATGAGGAAAGAGTACGAAGGGATGGGTTTTCATCACCTATACGGGTTTAACTTAGCCATGCTATGGAAGCAAGGTTGGAAATTATTAACCGACCAAGATACTATTGTTGCACGAATCTTCAAGGCTAGATATTTTCCAAGAGAGAATTTTTTTGAAAGCCAATTTAAGCCATAATCCAAGCTTTATATGGCGTAGTATCCATGCTTCACAGGTAGTGGTGAGGGGAGGCTTGAGGTGGTGTGTAGGGGAGGGCCGTGAGATCAAAGTATGGGGCGATGCTTGGTTGAGGGATTCATAAAACTCATATATTACTACACCTTGTAATACAGAAAGGTTGAATATGCATGTGTTGGATCTGATAGAGGAAGATAGGAGGGAGTGGAAGAGAGAATTTGTGGAAGAAAATTTTAATGTGAGAGATGCTCAATGTATATTGGAGATTCCACTTTATGATGAGGGCCAAAAGGATTTGATGAGCTGGAAGTTTACATCAACAGGTGTTGTCATACCCCAATTTTTGACCCAAATTGTCGCTGACACGTGTCGTTGGGCCCTACATTCGTATGCAGTTTAATCAATCGATCTCTGACGTTTTCAACGAAATTTCGGCAGAGAGGTATTTTAAAATACCTCATTTTGATTCCGAGTCGGGCCCTCTTCGCTCTTTATTTTATTTTAACTCTTAATTCCATCTTTTATTTAATTAACACTAATTAATTTTAAATCTTGTTTTAAACCAAAAAGTTTTTTTCTTTTTTCATTCTAATCTCAATTTCCTTTTAATCTCTATCCTTTTTTTTATAGTCTTTATCTCTTCTTTATTATTTTGATTTGTCCAAATAACGTCCAAAAACATGCCGATCCAAGCACACAGGCTGTCACGCGCCCCATTCCTATCCGATCTCATTCCAATCCTCATCTGCAACAACAACAAGCACGAATTCTCCCCCAAGCCACATAATTTTCTGGCATCTTTAACAAACCCTAAAGCCTTAACCTTTCCCTATAAATACCTGCACACAGAAAAAATCAAAAAAACTCGGATGAACGGAACCAATCGTAACCCACAACAACAACCTGCAAAAAGCCAGAAACCAAAGGACAATCGCACAAGACCGAAGCACGACCAGAAACGGATTCACAGACCAATCGAACTAGAGGCTTATCAAAAGGTAGTTCTCTTTCTTCTTTTTTTTTAGATCTAGAATCCTAGGGTTAGAATTTGTAGTTTTTGAGTATGAAAACAGAAAGAGGGTAGGAAGAAGAGGCTAAAAACGTAAAAAAAATATAAAAAGGGGGGTTTATGGCGGCGCCGCCGCCGCCTACGGGGGCCGGCCACCGCGCCGCCACCACTTCCGGCCACCTAACCTTGCCGTCGGAGAAGAAGAGGAACAGCATGAGAGAGAACAGAGAAATAGAGAGAAGGGGAAGTAAAGAGAGAGAGTGGATTTGTAAAAATGAAGAAAAATGGGTCTTACACCCTTTTTATACCAACCCATGTCCAACTGGGTCGACCCAGCTACCACCCAAACCCACCAGGCCTTGCAGACCGATCCAGCAAGGCCCATTTTGCTTTTCCCCCTTTATCTTTTTTTGCTTGCTATTTGACATCCCCTGCCTACTGCCTGCACCCCCCTTTGCTGCATTTTTTATTTCTTTTGCGCGTTTTCTTGGTTTTGCTTCGTTAGTACCGCATTGTTTTATTATTCTCATGCATTGTCATCCATTTAAGTTTATTATTCTGCTCTCATCATTAATTGTATATTTATTTCTTTGTTTTATTTCTTAGTCACTTAGAAAGTGTATTTAGGTCTTGATGTAATTTATTCATTTAATTATGTCTTTTGCACGTGATTTAGAATGTAATTAATTAGGCCTTAATGTAATTTATTTCATCGCAGACCCGTAGAATGTATAATAGGCTTTTATGTAATAGTTTTAGGTGCATGTGTGCGTGTGTGCGTGTCTGTTTACCTTATGCTTGGTAGTTTAGGTTAAAGGTCCTCGTGGTCCAACACCACCATGTGGTACCTACGTTTTACTTTCCTTACTCCGTTAGTTTAATTTTAGTCTTATTATTCAAAAACAACAAAACATGCAAATAACAAAAATCACAAAAAAACATTTTCATAAATAAACCTTGATCCCAAATCAAGTGATCGTCTTATTTTTTATTCTTCTTTCGTAAGTCAAACATTGCAATCTACATTAATCGTATTTCAAGTCATTTTTCTTAAATATAAAAAACACAAACAAATGCTCATTTGCCACTTGGCTTTTAATTTTAAAACCTTTTTCAAAACTGATAAAAAACACAAAAACAAATCAAACGTCAATCTTTACCCCGAACTACGAGGTTTTGATCCCTCACGGGTACGTAGGCAAAGGACCTAGTCCTTCCAAATCAATAAAAAATGTAGATAAGTAGGTCTCTTTTTCACTTACCACTTTAAACACCATTTTTTAAAAAGCAAGCAAGTTATAGCACAAAACGTTAAATAAAACCAAGAGGTTCCCGTAGAGTACTACGGACATAAAGGGTGCTAACACCTTCCCTTTATGTAACTAACCCCCGAACCCAAAATCTTTTCAAAGGGGTGTTTTGAACTTTTTTTT